>ENA-UESG01000511-UESG01000511.1-human-gut-metagenome-genome-assembly--contig:-NODE-511-length-37244-cov-6.788791_pt1 | contig 37244 bp, 38 predicted proteins | sample MGYA00243002_ERZ508003 | MGnify/ENA primary metagenome ERZ508003 (study PRJEB26167, sample SAMN06115514) | human gut metagenome | host: Homo sapiens | place: China:Shanxi | collected 2015-12-02... | reverse complement strand
TGCGGCGTTTGTCTTGCTGATAGAAGAGGGTCTCAGAGGTTATGCTGGTAAAAAGGGAGAAATGTCATTTGAGGAGGCTGGCCAGGGTGCGGGCATCGGGGGTGTCTCCGGCGCTCTTGCCGTAGTGGGCGTAGAGGATCTTCCGCTCCTTGTCCACCACAAAGCAGGCAGGCAGCTGCAGCTCGTTGCCCTCGTAGGCACCGTGCTTGTAGCCTGAGGCAGTTGCTTTGGCAATCTTCAACATCGTCCCGGCATCAGCCATCTTGGCCATAGAGGCCGCGGGCTGGATGCCAAAGCGCTCATACAGAGCAGCTTTTGGGTCACACAGGATGGAGAAGGGGAAGGTATCAGGCTGCAGCTCCTGCGCCAGCCCGGCGGGGTCGGATTGCAGGACAACGATGACTTGACCGCCTACATCGGTGATCTGATGGTAGTTCTCAGTCAGCTGATGGATGTCGTACTGGCAGAGGGTGCAGCCGTAGTAACGTAGGAAGAGGAGTGCGGTCTTCGAGGTCTTCTGCACCGTATCGGATAGAGTTAGAGCAGTTGCAAAAGGTGTGTCATAGGTGAAGTTGGGCATCACCTCGCCCACCGTCAGGCGGGCAGCAGTTTCAGCAGCCATAACTCACACCCACTCTCCGTTGAACACGTGCTTGTCCAGACGGTCAAAGGCTTCCTTCACGCGGGACAGGGGCAGTGCAAGGTTCATGCGGATGGAGCAGGGGCCGTGGAACATCCGGCCATCCTGGATCGCAACGCCAACGTTCCAGCAGGCCTTTTCCAGTTCCTGAATGGTCTTGCCGTGCTTCTCGCACCATTCGGTGCAGTCCACGAACAGCATGTAAGTACCTTCAGGCTTGGAGACGGTCACACCCTCAAAGTGCTTTGTGATGTAATCGCAGGCGTAATCCACATTGCCGGTAATGGTCTGACGCAGCTCATCGACCCACTCGTAGCCCTCGGGCTTGTAGGCACCGATCAGGGCGTGCATGGAGAGAACGTTCATCATGTTGTAGTGGCTCAGGCTGGACTCCTTCTCCATGCGGTCACGCCACCAGCTGTTGTAAACGATATGGTAGCTGCCCACCAGACCAGCCAGATTGAAGGTCTTGGAGGGTGCATAGAAAGCGGCGGTGCGCTGGCGGGCATCCTCGCTCACAGACTGAGTGGGGATGTGCTTGTTTCCGCTCAGGATGATGTCCGACCAGATCTCATCGGAGACCACGTACACATCGTACTTCTTGTACAGCTCCATGGCCTTTTCCAGCTCCCAGCGTTCCCACACACGGCCGCAGGGGTTGTGGGGGTTGCACATGATGGCGGCATGGATCTTTTCCTCTTTCAGGTGCTTTTCCATGTCCTCAAAGTCCATCCGCCACACGCCGTTCTCATCCTTGACCAGCGGGCTGTGGACAGCCTCATAGCCGTTGTTCTTCAGGCTCATGGTGAAGCCGATGTAGGTGGGGCTGTGGATCAGGATCTTGTCGCCCTTGGAGCAGACGCAGTTCAGGGCGCTGATCACGCCGCCCAGCACGCCGTTCTCGTAGCCGATGCACTCCTTGGTCAGGCCCTGCACGCCGTTGCGCTTTGCCTGCCACCGGATGATGGAATCGAAGTATTCATCGGTGGGGTTGAAGTAGCCAAACGCGGGGTGGTTGGTGCGCTCGATGATGGCTTCCTGGATGGTGGGCACGGTGGGGAAGTTCATATCAGCCACCCACATGGGGATGGCATCAAAGCCCTCCTTGGGGGCGGCGGGGGCAAAGCCGGTGCCAAGGCCATCCACTGCAATGGCATCCTTGCCGTGGCGGTCCATGATGGAAGTGAAATCGTATTTCATAGCGGTGCTCCTTCTCTCAAAATTTTTATCTGGCCCCACTTTAACACACTTTGCCGCCGGGTGCAAGCAGCCAGCATGTTTCCCCGGATATCGTGCGGAAAAATCACGAATTTTTACGGTAATTGCACGCAAAAAGCCGGTCGGCATACGCCGACCGGCTTTTTTATTGGTATTGACTTTCCGGATCAGCCCAGCATCTCGTGAGCGGTCTTGCAGATGGTCGCTGCATCCAGACCGTACAGCTTGAGCAGGTCCCATGCGGGGCCGGAGCAGCCGAACTTGTCCTGCACGCCCACGCGGCGGACAGGGGTGGGCAGCTTCTCGCTCAGGACGGCGCAGACGGCCTCGCCCAGACCGCCGATGACGCTGTGCTCCTCGGCGGTGATGACCTTGCCGCACTCCTTGGCGGCCTTGAGGACAATTTCCTCGTCCAGAGGCTTGATGGTGTGGATGTTGATGACCCGGGCGTGGATGCCCTCGGCAGCCAGCTGCTCGGCAGCCAGGCGGGCCTCGTTGACCATCAGACCGGTGGCGATGATGGCAATGTCGCTGCCCTCGGTGATCTGCTCGCCCTTGCCCAGCTCAAAGTGGTAGGTAGCCTCATCGTGGAACACAGGCACAGCCAGACGGCCGAAGCGCAGGTAAACAGGGCCCTGCATGGCGTAAGCGGCACGCACAGCGGCGCGGGCCTCCACATCGTCTGCGGGGCAGATCACGGTCATGCCGGGCAGGCTGCGCATCAGGGCAAAGTCCTCGCAGCACTGGTGGGAAGCACCGTCCTCGCCCACAGAGATGCCGCCGTGGGTGGCACCGATCTTGACGTTCAGGCGGGGGTAAGCGATCGAGTTGCGGATCTGCTCAAAGGCACGGCCTGCGGCAAACATGGCAAAGCTGGAAACAAAGGGCACATAACCCATGGTGGCCAGACCTGCGGCCACGCCCATCATGTTGCCCTCGGCAATGCCGCAGTCGAAGTGACGGTCCGGGTACGCCTTACGGAACATGCCGGTCTTGGTGGCGGCAGCCAGGTCAGCGTCCAGCACCACCAGGTCGTCGTGGCCCTCAGCGGCCAGCTCCTTCAGGGTGTTGCCGTAGCTTTCACGGGTAGCGATCTTTTTCACGTCTGCCATCTTACTTCTCCTCCTGTTCCAGCGCGGCGTAGGCGGCGTTCAGTTCTTCCATAGCGACCTTGTATTCGTCGTCGTTGGGGCCCTTGCCGTGCCAGTCCACGGAGTTGCTCATAAAGGAAACGCCCTTGCCCTTGGTGGTGTCCATGATGATGCAGGTGGGCTTGTCGTTCTCGGCATGGAAAGCCTGGATGGCGGCCTCGATCTGGTCATAGTCGTGGCCATTGATGGTCAGCACGTTGAAGTTGAAGGCCTTCATCTTCTCTTCCAGCGGCTCGCTGCTCATGACCGTCTCGGTGGAGCCGTCGATCTGCAGGCGGTTGCGGTCCAAGAACACGCACAGGTTGCTCAGGCCGTAGTGGGCGGCAAACATAAAGGCCTCCCAGCACTCGCCCTCTTCCACCTCGCCGTCACCCACGATGGCAAACACGTTGATGGGCTTGCCTGCGTGCTTGGCACCCAGTGCCATGCCGCAGGCTGCAGAGATGCCCTGGCCCAGACTGCCGGTGGACATGTCCACACCCGGCGTCTCGTTCATGTTGGGGTGGCCCTGCAGGTAGCTGCCGATCTTGCGCAGGGTCTTGAGGTCCTCCACCGGGAAGTAGCCGCGCTCTGCCAGAGCAGCGTACAGTGCCGGAGCGGCATGGCCCTTGGACAGCACCAGACGGTCGCGGTCGGCCATCTTGGGATCCTTCGGGTCGATGTTCATTTCTACGAAATAGAGGTAGCTCAGCAGCTCGGCGATGTCCAGACTGCCGCCCGGATGACCGCACTTTGCGCTGTGCGTGCCCTCGATCACGCCCATGCGGATGTGACAGGCGTGCTTTGCCAGGGTAAGTTTTTCTGCATTTGTCATGATGGTCCTCCCGTATGAACCTCAGATTTGCAAGCGTTCCAAAAAAGCCGTTTTACGCCCTGCCGGGCAGGTGTGTCCCAGCAGTGCGCTCTTTTTCAAGTTTATATTAGCTATTCTATGCAAAAAGGTCAAGTTCCTTCATGCAAAATGTACATACACGGGGAAATCTTGCCCGAAAAGTTCCGCTTTTTGGTCAATTTGCGGGTCGTTTGCCGCATCTTGACAGCCGCCGGGGCATTTGCTATAATTTTGTCAAAATCCGGCACGGAGCCGGGTGTGCGGGCAGAAGTCCGTTTTCTCCATACAGGAGAACTTTTTATCCAGCGTATTTTTTCAAAAGACACCACGAAGGGGTCTGTTTCCGGCCGGAATGCCGGGAGCAGGCCCCTTTTTTGTGCAAAGGAGGACTTCTTCATGAACACCAAGACTGTTTCGCCCGCCCGCCGCATCGTGCTGGCGGCATTGTTCCTTGCGCTGGCCTTTGTGCTGCCCATAGTCACCGGCCATGTGCCACAGGTGGGCAACATGCTGTGCCCCATGCATTTTCCCATTCTGCTGTGCGGCTTTGTGCTGGGCGGCCCCTGGGGGCTGGCCGTGGGCTTTGTGGCCCCGCTGCTGCGCTCGGTGCTGTTCGGCATGCCGCCGATGTTTCCCATCGCCGTCTCCATGGCCTTTGAGCTGGCCGCCTACGGCCTTGTGTCCGGCCTTGTCTGGTGCAGAGTGAAGCACACCCTGCCCATGATGTATGCCGCTCTCGTCACCGCCATGGTGGCTGGGCGGCTGGTGTGGGGCGCTGTCCGCTTTGTGCTGGCAGGCCTGACCGGCAGCAGCTTCCCGTTCAGCGCGTTTCTGTCCGGTGCCTTGCTCACCGCCGTGCCGGGCATCCTGGCCCAGCTGGTGCTGATCCCCCTGATCCTCACGGCCCTGGAAAAGGCAGGGTTTATGGACTAAGGCCTTTTCGGGAAAGCGCATCAGCGATAATTTCTGTCGTAATACATATAGGTCATCGCACTGTTCGCAAGTGCCGATACCCGGCTATTATATGCGGTCAGTTCGGTATTTGTCCTCACAGCGTCCAGCTGCCCATAGATCCTCTGGTTTCCCTGCTCAATGCGGTTCAGGGTATGATTGCTCTGGTTCAGGCATTCATAAAGGCCCTGATTGACCTGCTGCAGCTTTCGCAGTTCTCGTACTGCCTGCTGTAAATTTGTAAGGACAGCGTGCCTCCACGAATCCTCATCAAACCGGTCATAGCAGCCTTTCTTTCCTTCCAGTGTGTTCGTAATGCCCGTTGAGAGATAGTGGTGGAAACACGCCATGGGGATCAGGCTTCTGTAGGCTTCGTGGATCGTTCCGCGGGAATACAGTCTTGCCCGGGCCTGCTCCAGTTTTGCCTGCTGCTGCAGCAGCAGTTCCTTTTCACTCTGGAGCTGTTTCCTGTAAGCACGTTCTTTTTCTACTCTCTTTTTGTCTGCAGCCACGGCACTATCATACTTTGCCCATTTTTCGTTGCGTATTTCCCTATCCGCAGCACGCTGGTAGATGTTTCCCCAGACCGTTCCGAACACACCGAGAGCGATCGCAATAACAATGCCCAACGAGATGCTTCGAACAACACCAGAGATGGGGATCCCCAGAAGAAAAACCATATACCAGCCGCCGTTTTGAACGAACGGATTTCCGCCGTCTGTCGGTTCTGGAGGATCGACTTCCCTTGGGTGTCCCAGCCGCTGCCTCTGGTAGTCCAGATTGGCGATCAACCGCTGTATCGTATAGAGTTCCCTTTCTACATCGCAGATTTTTCCGACATAATCGGTCAGAGCCTGATTATAATATCCCATTGATCTTTCCTCCAAATCAGCTGTAGATCATCCATGCACTCATTGCAAGATATGCCACTCCGCATAGGATCCCGACAAGGATCGGATACGCCGCCGCTACCATGTATGCATCCACAGCAATGATCAGACAGCCGATCGGCGGACAAATGCATGCGATCACAAAACCCGCTATCAACATCGTTAAATACATTTTTCCATCCTCCCTTTAAAAGCAACAGCCGCCTGCCCTCTTTTTGAAGAAAGCAGACGGCTGTTGCTTTATTTCATCTGTACCATTGCTCAGAATCCATCTGTCAACCGAATTGCCAGCAAAAACAGCCACTTAACGATGGTTACGCAGATAGTTGCATAGCCCACAACCACCGACAGGAGTGCTTTTTTCACCTGCCCGCCGTCCGAATTCAGCGACTGCAGTGTTTCTGCCGAAAGGAATCGGCACATCCATCCCCGGCCATTGCTGATATCCCGCCAGGAAAACCATGCGCCGATCAGCAGAATCACGATCAATACCACCAACTGATCCATTTTCTATTCCTCCGTTTTCTGGATTCATTCCAGTGCAGCCTTCCCCAAAGCAAGCCGCACTTTGCAGCTTTTAAAGAGCAGATCCGGTGAGTTCATTGTTCCACACTGATCCTGATGGCCGATCTGCTCCTTTACTACAGGTCCATCACTTTCTTAGCGTTCTTCAAACCAGATGCAGCCGTTCCGATCTTCCGGGCGGTTGTAGCCGTGGGTCCAGCCTTTCTGGCAGCGGCAGTAAACCCTATCCCCGTTCCAGTCACTCCGGTCAGCATAGATACACTCCATGCAGTTTCCACAGAAGCAGCCCTCCGGCAGCACGATCATGCGCTTGTTCCGGGTATCAACTTTTTCCATCGTCAATTCCTCCCTGATATAAGATTGGCTCTTTTTCTATTTTGATTTTCCCATGATCGTTCGATGCCCGATAGACCACCATTTCCCGCTCAGGCATTTTAACGACCGGAAAATACAAACAAGTTATTTCTTCTGGCATTGCTTCCAAAATCTGGCCGATGTACAATTTGTCACCCGGCGAAAGACTCTCTGCTCCACCAAAATGCACATGAAAGATGCCCATAAATTCAATTCCATCTTTGAACCATTCCTCGATCTTCCGGTTCAAATACGCAATATTTGGCGTATAACTGCACGGAGAACCGCCCGTCTTTCCGTAGTCCAAGACATGGCATGTGACCACTCCATTTTTTCCGCCAAGAATTCCGCCTATCTCTGGCGGCTCACACGGAAGTTTTTTCAGGATCTCTCCCATCACAGATTCCGACTTTACGACCATTTGCAGTTCCTCTCTCGCCAAAAGCCGTATTTTTATTGCATATTTGTATTATAGATAATATTTATCTATTAGTCAATAGAAAAATTCTTCTTGCCTATCCTTAATAGTAAGGAGGGCAACAGCCATGAAGAACAGACTCAAAGACTTACGAGAAGATCACGACCTTACGCAACAGATGGTTGCTGACCAAATCGGTATCACACAGCGGAAGTACAGCTACATCGAGACAGGCATTCAACAGCTCACAGCAGAATTGCTGGTTTCTCTTGCTTTGTTGTACAACGTGAGCATCGACTATCTTCTTTGCCAGACGGATAACCCCAATCGTTATTGATTTTCAAATTTTACACGCAAAAAACGGCCGCCGCCCTCGCAACGAGGACAGCGGTCGTTCGCATTTTTTAAAATTTAGGTTTTCTCACTGAGCCAGGAACCCCGGCAGAGCCTTGCCCTGCTTGCGCCACTGGTGATACTCTGCGGTGGCGGCAAATTCCACGTCACCGGCAGAGTTCAGGGCCGTTTCCACCGAGTCCTGCACCACGCCGATGATAAAGCCCACGCCTACCATCTGCATGGCCACGTCGTTGGAGATGCCGAACAGGGAGCAGGCCATGGGGATCAGCAGCAGGGAGCCGCCGGCCACGCCGGAGGCACCGCAGGCACCCAGAGCGCTCATGGCGCTCAGCACGATGGCGGCCGGCAGGGACACCTGAATGCCCAGCGTGTTGGCGGCGGCCAGCGTCATGATGGTGATAGTGATGGCGGCACCGTCCATGTTGATGGTGGCGCCCAGCGGGATGGACACGGAATACATGTCCTTATCCAGCCCCAGCTTCTCACACAGGGCCATATTCACGGGGATGTTGGCGGCGGAGCTGCGGGTGAAGAAGGCGGTCAGGCCGGACTCCTTCAGGCAGCGGAACACCAGCGGGTACGGGTTGCAGTGCAGGTAGATGAACATGATGAACGGCGAGACGATGAGGGCCATGAACAGCATGGTGCCCACCAGCAGGGCCAGCAGCTTGCCGTACTGGGTAAAGATGGCCAGGCCGTTGCCGGAAACGTTGGTGTACACCAGACCCATGATGCCGAAGGGTGCCAGATTGATGATCCAGCGCACGATCTGGGACACCGCATCGGCGGTGTTGGCCATAAAGGTCTTGGTGCTCTCAGAGCCGATGCCCTTCATGGCAATGCCGAACATGCAGGCCCAGAACAGGATGCCGATGTAGTTGCCGTTCATGATGGCCGCCACGGGGTTGGCCACAAAGTTGGTGAGCAGGGTGCTCATCACTTCGCCCAGACCCTGGGGGATCACGTCGGACTGGGCAGCGTCTGCCAGCACCACCTTGACCGGGAACATAAAGCTGGTAACTGCCGCCAGGGCTGCTGCCAAAAAGGTGGTGAGCATGTACAGCCAGATCACCGTGCCAAAGCGGCGGTCCAGCCTGGAAGAACCCTGTGCCAGGGCGCTTGCCACGATCACGAACACCAGCACCGGGGCAATGCCCTTCAATGCGCCGACGAACAGGCTGCCGAACTCAGCCACCCAACCGGCACCCGGGGCCACCAGTGCCAGCACCACGCCGACTGCCAGGCCCACCAGGATACGGAGGATCAGACTGATGCTGTTGTATTTTGCAACAGCAGCTTTCAGGGTCTTCATACTATGATAACACTCCTCTTTATGCTGTACGCCTCATGCGTACAGTTTTCTGTCTTTTTCTCAAGAACAAGTGTCATTATAGCACAGACGGCCCAAAAGAGGAAGTATTTCCAGGCATTTTTCTCTCTCGTTTTCCAATTTTTGTGAACTTTTATTTTTTCGCCCCGAAAACTGTATTTACATAAAATACAGTTTTGCAGTTTTGACGACAAAAAAAGCACCCCCTGCCCCGGGGCCGGGCCTCGGGGCAAAGGGTGCTATGCTGTGTTTTTGGCTCAGCTGTGCTGCTGGGTCAGGGCCAGCTTCTGGTAGGCGATGCGGGGCGTTCCGTCCGCCACATGGATGATGCCGCAGCGCGTAAAGCCGTTCTTTTCCAGCAGATGCTGCATGATCTGGTTGTCGGCGTGGGTGTCCGCCCGCAGACTCTGGCAGTGCTCCAGACACCACTCGATGACCGCTGAAGCCACCCCCTTGCTCTTGCCGGAGGAGGCCAGCCGGTGGATGGTGCCATAGGGCAGGGCATCGTTCAGCCATGCTCCGTCCTCGATCGCCTGATAGGTGGGGTCCACCCCCAGAATGAAAGCGAACACGCCCAGCAGCTGGCCGTTGACCACATACACGAACAGCCGGTTGGAGTCGATGTCCTCCTCCAGAAGCTCCTGCGGGGGAAAGTTGTCGCCCCACTGGGTGGGGTTGCCCGAAGCCGCCATGGCTTCCCGCGCATGGGCATAGATCTGCAGGATCTGCGGCAGATCTCCTCTCACTGCTCCACGAAACATCTGTTTACACCCTCTTATCCTGCCGCATATTCTCCGCAAGGAAGGCGCGGCACAGCTTTGTTGCACTTGTTATTATACTACATCCTGCCAGAAAACACCAGTTTTTTGTGCATCGGCACAACTGCAAAAAAGCAGGGCATCGTGCGTCTCACACCGGTGCCCTGCTCAGGGGGAAAGTGATTCTCTTGCCTGGAATGCTCAGGCCGTGGTCCGGCTGCGGACTGCGCGCACCTGACGGTACTCACGGGGGCTCAGGCCGTAGCGCTCGTGGAACAGACGATAAAAATAGCTGGTGTTCTCGTAACCCACCTGGGCAATGATCTGCTGGATGTTCAGATCGCTGCGGCGCAGCAGGCGGGCCGCCGTCTCCATGCGGTGCCTCTGCAGCAGCTCCTTGTAGGTCTTGCCGGTCTGCGCACGCACGCACTCGCTGACGTATGCCAGCGAAACGCCATAGGCCCGCGCCACGTTGGACAGGCTGGCCTCGCGGTAATTCTGGGTGATCTCCTGCAGAGCCGCCCGCACCAGCGCGTCGCGGCTGACGGCTTCCGTGCGGCTCTCCAGCATCTCGTTCTTGGTCTGCATCATCTGGATCTCCTCTGTAACGGTGCGGCGGGCGGGGACTGGGGGAAGCCGGACACCCGCCGCACGGGAACTACAGGTCTTGCTTGAAGGCCCTTACACTTCGTATACGAAACACGGTCCCGGAAGATTGCACGAAATGATAAAAATTTTTGAATTATTTTCCTCAGCAAAAAGGGCCGCCTGTGCACGAACTGCACAGCGCGGCCCATCTGGAAGAAAATGAGGAAAATCGCTTGATCAAAACATGCTCTCGTCCTTGTAACGGCCGGTGCGCACGAACTGCACCCACTCGGCCACGTTCACCGCGTGGTCGCCGATGCGTTCCAGATATTTGATCACCATCAGCAGGTCCAGCGCAGCGTCCACCTTAGCGGGGTCGGCTGCGATCTCCTGCGCGAGGGTGTGCTTGATGGCGTTAAAGTCAAAGTCCACGGCGTCGTCGGCCGCAATGACCTTGCGGGCGGCCAGCTCGTCCTCCGCGGTCAGTGCCGCCATGGCGTCCTGGATCATCTGGTATGCCTTGCGGCCCATGGCAATGGCCTGGCTCACCGCCGGGTCGCCCTCCTTGCGCACGGTGACCAGATGCGGGATGATCTCGGCAATGTCCGAAGCATGGTCGCCGATGCGCTCAATGTCGGTGACCACCTTCATGGCGGTGGAGATGCGGCGCAGGTCCCCGGCCACCGGCTGCTGGCGCAGCAGCAGGGTCATACAGCGGTGCTCGATGTCCCGCTCCATGTTGTTGATGCGGCTGTCGCCCTTCACGATCTTCTGGGCGGCTTTGGCATCGGCGGTGCACAGTGCTTCCAGAGCGGCCTCCACGGCCTCGGCAGAGTTGCTGCCCATTTCCACCAACGCCGCCTTGAGGGCTTCCAGATCGGTGTCGTACTGTTTGCGGATGCTCATTGGTCTTTCCTCCTCGATTTAACCGAACCGGCCGGAGATGTAATCCTCGGTGCGCTTGTCCTGCGGGGCGCTGAAGATCTGGTTGGTGGGGCCCACCTCCACCAGCTCGCCCAGCAGGAAGAAGGCCGTGCGGTCGCTGATACGGGCAGCCTGCTGCATGTTGTGGGTGACGATGACCACCGTGTAGTTCTTTTTCAGCTCGCTCATCAGCTCTTCCACCTTCATGGTGGAGCCGGGATCCAGGGCGCTGGTGGGCTCGTCCATCAGCAGCACTTCGGGCTTGACAGCCAGGGCGCGGGCGATGCACAGGCGCTGCTGCTGGCCGCCGGACAGGCCCAGGGCGCTCTTTTTCAGGCGATCCTTCACCTCATCCCACAGGGCCGCACCCCGCAGGGAGCTTTCCACCAGCTCATCCAGCTCTGCCTTATTGCGGACCCCGTGGAGCCTGGGGCCGTAGGTGATGTTGTCGTAGATGCTCATGGGGAAGGGGTTTGCCTTTTGGAACACCATACCCACCCGGCGGCGCAGGTCGGTGAGCTCCATGTCCCGGGCAAAGATGTCCTGCCCCTTGAGGCGGACATCCCCCTCGATGCGCACGCCCGGCACAAGGTCGTTCATGCGGTTGAGCGTTTTCAGGAAGGTGGACTTGCCGCAGCCGGAGGGGCCGATGAGGGCCGTGATCTCCCGCTCGCCCACGTCCAGCGAGATATGTTTCAGCGCCTTGAAGTCGCCGTACCAGAGGTTCAGGTTTTTTGCCGAGATGACCGGCACCTTCGTGTTTTCCATAGCATACCTCTTTATTTTTACTGCTTCTGTTTCAGTTTTGTCTTGGCCAGCCGGGCCGCCAGATCGATGACCAGCACCAGCACCAGCAGCACGGCACCGATGGCCCAGGCGGAGGCAAAGTCGCCGTCCTCAAAGGCACGCAGGTACAGCAGCACCGACAGGGTGGCACCGTTGGAGGTGTAGGCCTTGACCACACCCTTGGCGATCACTTCCGCCGCACCGGCGGTGAACAGCAGCGCGGCGCTCTCGCCCACAATGCGGCCTACGGCCAGGATGCAGCCGGTGACGATGCCGTCCATGCTGCAGGGCAGCACGATGGTGTGGATGATATGCCACTTGCCGGCACCCAGACCCAGCGCACCCTCGCGGTAGCCCTGGGGCACCGTTTTCAGGGATTCCTGGGTGGTGCGGATGATGGTGGGCAGGTTCATGACCACCATCGTCAGGCTGCCGGACAAAAGACAGGTCTGGAAGCCCAGCGCCTGGCTGAACACCAGCATGCCCACCAGACCGTAGAGGATGCTGGGGATGCCGGCCAGCGTCTCGTTGGTGAACTCGATCACCTCGATCAGACGGCGGTTGGAGGCGTACTCCGTCAGGTACACCGCTGCACCCACCCCCAGGGGCAATACGATGAGTAATGTGAGCAGGATGACATACAGGGTGTTGAGGATAGCCGGCAGGATGCCGTCGGTGCCTTTCAGCACGCTGGCCGTGGTGGTGAGGAAGTTCCAGCGGATGTGCGGCACACCGCGCACCAGCACCATGCCGATGATGCCTGCCGCCAGCGCCATCACCAGCAGGGCAGCCGCCCACACCAGCACCGTCATCACACGGTTCCAGGCGCGGCGGGAGGGCGAAAACCCGTTATGCATCGCGGTCGCCTCCCTTCAGCACCACGTTCAGCACAATGTTGATGAGCATGATGAACCCGAACAGCACCAGCGCGATGCTGAACAGCGCCTGCCGCTGCAGGCCGCCGGCGTAGCTCATTTCCTTGGCAATGGCCGTGGTCAGGAAGGTGACGCTGCGGAACACGCTGTCCGGCATGTTGGGGCTGTTGCCGGCCACCATCATTACCGCCATGGCCTCGCCGATGGCGCGGCCGATGCCCAGCACGATGCCGGCGGCAATGCCGCTTTTGGCAGCGGGCACGCTGATCTTGAACCAGGTCTCGGTGTCGGTGGCACCCAGGGCCAGGCTGCCCTGCTCATATTCCGGCGGCACGGCGTTGAGGGCCGTGACCGACACGGACACGATGCTGGGCAGGATCATGATGGACAGCACCACGATGGCCGACAGCAGGCAGGCACCGGACGCCTTGCCAAAGGTCTTTGCCACGGCGGGCACCAGCACCTGCATGCCCAGCAGGCCGAACACCACGCTGGGGATGCCGCTCAGCAGCTCAATGGCCGTGACCACCACCGTGCGCACCTTCGGGCCGGCCGCCTTGGACAGGAACACCGCCGTGAGCAGGCCGATGGGCACACCGACGAGGGTGGCACCCAGCGTGCCGTACACACTGGACAGGATAAAGGGCAGGATGCCGAACTTCGGGTCGGCGGCGGTGGAGGCCCACTCGGTGCCCAGCAGGAACTGGAACAGGCCGATCTTGTGGATGGCCGGCACGCCGGAGAGGACCATGTACACCGTGATGAGCACCACGCAGCCCACCGCCAGCATGCCGCACAGGAAGAAGATGAAATTCATCATCGCTTCCAGCCAGTCGGCAGGGGTGCGGGGCAGCTGCACCCTGCGGAGAATCGAGGATTTTTTGTTCATATTAGAATCCTTTGAAAAAGCCGCGCCGGCTCGCAGAAACGGCAGGCCAACGCGGTGGGCTAATTTTATCATTGTCCCCATCCTGTTTACCGGGTCAGTTCGGCCGGGAGTTTCACCAGCGAATGATCCGAGGGTGGGACCCTGTTGCCGTAGGCAATAGGGCGGGAGCTGGAAGCCCCGAATTTCGCGGGGGAACTCCCAGCCGAACTGGCTCTGAGCGTCTTTTACTCGTTCACGGGCACAGCGCCTGCGGTGCGGATGAGGTCGGCAGCGTCCTTGCTGGCGGCAAAGTCCATGAAGGCCTGTGCCTGCTCCGACAGGGCCGCGCTCTTGTTGGTGACGAACACGAAGGGACGCTGGATCTTGTAGCTGCCGTCCTTGACGGTAGCCTCGCTGCACTCCACGCCCTCCACGGTGACCATGGCCACGGTGTCGCCCACAGCGGACAGGGAAGCGTAGCCGATGGCCAGAGGGTTGGCCTCCACAGCGCTGATGACAGCGCCGGTAGCGGTCAGCTCCTGTGCGTACTTGCAGCTGTCCTTCACGTCCACGATGCTCTCGAAGCCGTCGCGGGTGCCGGAACCGGCCTCACGGCCAATCAGCACGATCTCGCCGTCGTCACCGCCGACCTCAGACCAGTTGGTGATCTCGCCGGTGAACATCTGCTTGAGCTGGTCCACGGTCAGGTCCGCCACCTTGCTGTCCTTATTCACGATGATGGCGATGCCGTCCAATGCCACGGTGGTGCCGTCCACATCGTTCTTCTCGTCGTCCTTCAGGGCACGGGAGGACAGGCCGATGTCCAGGGTCTTGTCGGTGGCACCGGTGATGCCTGCGCCGGAACCGGTGGGGTCATAGCTGACGGTAACGCCCGGCTCCACCTCGGCAAAGCCTTCGGTCAGGGCAGCGATGACGTTCTTCATGGAAGTGGAACCGCCGGTGGCCACATTGCCGCTCAGGGTGCCGGCAGCAGTGCTCCCGGCAGCGGAAGAAGCGGTGGATGCCGCAGCAGAAGAAGCGGAACCGCCGCAGGCGGTCAGGGCAGCAGCGGCTGCCACGGTGCCGCAGACGGCCAGGAACGAACGACGCGTGATCTTTTTCATAATATTTTCCTCCAGATCGGGCCGGGCACCCGCCCGGCGTCTCTTATTGTGCTTCTTTGGGAACGGCCTTATTGTAGCGCATTCCCGCCGGAGGCTGCGACCATACACGGGCAAAATGCAGGTAAAACTTTGGGGGCCGGGCCTGGCTTTTGCAAGGAGCTTGTAAACTGACGGTGAAAACCGTGGCACATTTCTTTACATTGCCGGAAAAACTGCCCAAAACCATCCTTCTGCCCCTGGGCAGAACGGCAAAAAGCCCCGGGCACTCTTTCCAGAGTGCCCGGGGCAAAAGGTTCTTGATCTGATCAGCCGACCGTCTTGGTGGCAACGTATCCGTCGCCCCGTTTTACCAGGTACAGCACACCCGTTATGTTGTTGATGGTAATGGTCAGGTAAGCAGGCTTTCCGCTCTGGTAGGCCTCTCGAGTGGCCACATCGGGGAAGCTCAGCTTCAGGTCCTTTTCCTTGGTGGCAAAGGGCTTGCCCAGCAGTGCATCGGAGACCACCAGGTTCCCGGTGGGAGCCACCTGGGTCAGCTTAGAGCCGCCGACCGTAGCGTTGAACATCCCCCGGTAGGGCACAGCCTGCGTACTGCTGCCGCTGTCGGAGAAGCGGATCTTCACGGTGCCGGTGATGGCACCTGCGTCGCCGCCCAGCTCCGTGCCCTGGTCCACGTTCAGGCCGTAAATGCTTACGTTGAACACGCCCAGCTGGACTGCGTTGTCCGGCAGCTCCTGGTCACCGCCGCAGCCCGTCAGCAGGCCAGACAGGGACACTGCTGCCGCAGCAGCCGCAGCCCCCTTCAGAAACGTGCGCCGAGTCATTTTTGTTGTCATAAGAAAAACCTCCTTTTCAGCAATTGCTGTTTTACCTTTGCGACCCTGCGTCGGGGTCTCCCTTACAGGCGCAAGCCCCCATCCGGGGTATAGAACTGCACATACTTGCGCCACTGGCTCTCGCTGATGGTGCGTTTGTAGCAGCTCACCAGGGCGTCCAGCGCGTCCTTGTCGTTCAGCTCCGGCGCACCGGGGCAGGGCAGCACCAGGATGCGGAACCACGCGTCAAACAGGTGCTCATAGTAGCCGGTGTCGCGGGCACCGCACCGGGCGTAAAAGCCCAGGCGGCGCACGGCCATGGCCTCGTCCTCAGCCTTTTCGGGCATTTCGGCCTCAATGATGATGGCCTGTGCCCCGGCTTCGTACTCCGGCAGGGCTGCCAGCAGCTTTGCGCCAAGGCCGCCCGCGCGGTAGGCGGGCACCACGGCAAAATAGTCCAGCTGGCTGATGGCACTGCCATCCGGGCGCACCATGAGCAGGTAGGCGGCCAGCGTCTCCCCGTCAAACACGCCCCAGGTGTGGGCAAGGCCCTCGGCCTCGCTGGTCAGGATCATACTCAGCGGCTTGAGCTCCCCGGCGGGAAAGTCGCGGCGCATTTCCTGCAGATACACGTCGGTCAGCTCGCCGGGGGTCAGCAGCCGCCAGGTAAAGGTCTTGTTCATACGATGCGGGTCCCTTTCTGGATCACGGCCTTGATGTTCAGTTCCTTGTCGGCCAGGATCACGTTGCCGTAACGGCCGGCGGCCAGGCTGCCGTAGTCGTTGTCCACGCCGATGCTCCGGGCCGGGTTCTCGCTGGCGGCGCGCACGGCGCTCTCCAGCGGCACGTTCATCTCCAGCACGGCACGCTTCATGCAGTCGTACAGGCAGGTATTGCTGCCGGCAATGGTACCGGGCTGCTCGGTCAGGGTAGCGCGCGGGCCGTGGACGGTCACAGCCTGTCCGCCCAGACTGTACTGGCCGTCCGGCAGGCCGCAGGCCATCATGCTGTCGGCGATCAGGCACACATGGTCGGCCCCAAAGGTGTTGAAGGTGAACCGCACCATGGCCGGGTGGATGTGCACATTGTCGGTGATGAGCTCCACCTCTGCGCCGTGCTCCAGTGCCGCAATGATGGGGCCGGGGGCACGGTGGGTGATGCCGGGCATGGCGTTGTACAGGTGGGTCATGTGGGTGGCACCGGCCTCAAAAGCCTTGACGGCGGTATCGTAGTCGGTGCAGGTGTGGGCAATGGAGATGCGCACCTCATTGTGGCATTCCTTGATGAAATCCAGGTTGCCCGGCTCTTCGGGGGCCACGTCCACCAACTTGATCAGGCCGCCCGCGCGCTTCTGCAGGCGGCGGAACATCCCCGCGTCAGCACCCTGCACATACTCCGGGTTCTGGGCACCCACCTTCTTGGGGCTGATGAAGGGGCCTTCCATGTTGATGCCCACCAGATCGGCGCCCTTGCCGTTTTTGTGGGCGGCGGCGGCGTCCATCACATGGTTCAAAAACTCTTCCGGGTAGGTCATGGTAGCGGGGCAGATGGCCAGCACGCCCTTGCTGGCCTCAAAGTCGGCCAGCGTCTGGATGGCCTCCTCGGTGCCGTCGCAGAAGTCCTTGCCCATGGCCCCGTGGAAGTGGATGTCCACCAGACCCGGCAGGGCATACAGGCCCTCGGCGTCGATCACCTCTTCGCCCGCTTCCGGGGCGGCAAAGGGCACGATGCGCCCGTTGCGGATAAACAGCGTACCGCGCTCAAAGGTGTGGCGCGGCGTATAAACCAGTGCATTCTGAATGATCATACAAAACACCTCGTTTTTCGTCAGCAGCCCGCCCGCTTCCACCGGTGCACAGCGGCCGGAGCGGGCAGAGCGTTTTTTTCAGTATAGCACGTTCCATTTTGGAAGAAAAGCAGTTTGTGTGAACAAAAAAGCCGCCGGGAACGGGCGCTTTCTGCGCCCGCCCCCGGCGGTGTCATGCGGAGGCAACCAGCCCTCCGCGCCTGTTTTGTTTTACCGAAGTGCCAGTTACAGCATCTTCTTCAGCTCGTCGTAGACGAACTGGACCTTGGTGCCGATGATGACCTGGCAAGCGTTCTTGCTGGGACGGATGACACCGGCAGCACCGGCAGCCTTGACAGCCTTCTCGTCAACCTTAGCGTTGTCGAGCACCTCAAAGCGCAGGCGGGTTGCGCAGTAGCCAACGTCCTTCACGTTCTCCTTGCCGCCGATGGCAGCCAGGACAGCAGAAGCAACCTCAGTGTAGTTGTTGTTGGCCAGAACGACCTTCTTCTCGGTCTCTTCGTCGTCATCCTCACGGCCGGGGGTCTTCAGGTCGAACTTGGTGATGGCGAAGTAGAACACTGCGTAGAACACCACGAATGCAGCGATGCCCAGAGGAATGATCATCCAAGTCTTAGCAGCTGCAGGCAGGGAAGCGGAGAACACCAGGTCGGTGGCACCTGCGGAGAAGCAGAAGCCAGCACGGAAACCGGAGTAGTAGGTGATGACGGTAAAGATGCCGTACAGAGCAGCGTACACAACGTACAGGGGGAAGCACAGGAACATGAAGCCGAACTCGAAGGGCTCGGTAACGCCGCAGACGAAGGCGCAGATTGCAGCAGACAGAACCAGGCCGATGGCAGCCTTCTTGTTCTTAGCGGTCTTGACCATAGCCAGAGCAGCGCCCAGGACACCGAACATCATGCAGGGGAAGAAGCCGGACATGTACATACCCAGGCTCCAGCTCACATCTGCGCTGGTCTCGCCTGCCCAGAAGTGGGACAGGTCGCCCAGGCCGATGGTGTCGAACCAGAACACGTTGTTCAGAGCGTGGTGCAGGCCGGTGGGGATCAGCAGACGGTTCAGGAAGGCGTAGATGCCGGCGCCGATGCCGTCCATGCCAACGATGCCGTTGCCGATGGCGACCAGTGCGTCGAAGATGACGGGCCAGACGAACAGCAGAACAACGGACACCAGAATGGAGATCAGGCCGGTAGCGATGGCAACGAAACGCTTGCCGGAGAAGAATGCCAGCCAGTCAGGCAGCTGGGTATTCTTGAACTTGTTGTAGCAGGCAGCACCCACAATAGCGGCCAGGATGCCGATGAAGGAGTTGCCGGCCACCTTCTGGAAGGCGATGTAGGTAGCGGTGCCCTCTTCCAGGGTGCGCACCATACCGACCACGCCGGGGCTCAGCAGCTGCTGCATCATCAGGAAGCTGACCAGACCGGCCAGACCTGCGGTACCGTCGTTGTCGGCCAGGCCCACAGCGGCACCAATGGCGAACAGCCATGCCATGTTATCGATCAGAGCGCCGCCTGCCTTGACCAGCAGGAAGCCAACGGTGTATGCTGCACCGGAAGTCGGTGCACCGGGAACGCCCATAACGCCCGGAGCGAGGGCATAGCCAAGACCCATCAGGATGCCGCAGATCGGCAGCACAGCGACGGGAAGCATCAGTGCTTTGCCCAGTTTCTGGAGATACTTCATCATAAAGCACATTCCTCCTTAAGAAATGTTTGTGTTTACAGACAGTCTCTGGTTGTAAGCCGTCCATAATTCCGTAATAGAATATTAACATACTTTTGCAAAAAAAGAAAGTCCCTTCCGCGATAAATCTATCAAATTGCGTCAAAAGTCCTTATTTGCGTATTTTGCGTGGACATTTTTTGGTTTCCGTGTACAATCCTCGGCTTTATGTTGAAAAATCTTTTCTTTTCTCCGACATTTTGCCCAAAGGCTTGCATCCCAGACGGGAATCGGGTACTATACTATTATAAGGAAATACAGAATTTTGAAGGAGGTTTTCCCCATGGAATGGACCGACATCCGCCTGACCGTGGCCAAGGCCGACGCCGACAACGCCGAAGCCGTTGCCACCATGATCGCCGAGGGCGGCATCTATATCGAAGATTACAGCGACATCGAGCAGCAGGTGGCCGAGATCGCCCATGTGGATCTGATCGAGCAGGAGCTGCTGGACAAGCCCCGCGACCGGGTCATCATCCACATGTATCTGGAGCCGGGCGCTTCCCCCGTGGAGACGCTGGCCCTAATCTCTGCCCGCATGGAGGCTGCCGGCATCGCCTACACCGTGGAGACCGAGGGTGTGGAGCAGGAGGACTGGCAGAACGGCTGGCGCAAGTATTACCACCCGCTGGAGATCGGCAAGCGGCTGGCCGTGGTGCCCTCCTGGCAGGAGTACGACACCGACCGCGTCAAGCTGGTGCTGGACCCCGGCCTTGCCTTCGGCACCGGCGGCCACGAGACCACCAGCCTGTGCATGGAAGCGCTGGACGAGCGGGTCCAGGGCGGTGAACGGGTGCTGGACATCGGCACCGGCAGCGGCATCCTGGCCATTGCAGCCCTGAAGCTGGGGGCCGCCGTGGCCGAGGGCGTGGACATCGACCCCGTAGCCGTGCGCACCGCCGGGGAGAACGCTGCCCTGAACGGCGTGCAGGATCAGCTGACCGTGCTGGTGGGCGACCTGTCCGACAAGGCCAGCGGCCAATACGACATCATCACGGCCAACATCGTGGCCAACGCCATCCTCAGCCTGGCCCCCGCCGTGCCCGGCCTGATGGCCGACGGTGCCACCTTCATTGCCAGCGGCATCATCGACACCCGCAAGGACGAGGTGATCGCCGGGCTGGAGCAGGCCGGCCTTGCCGTTGTGGAAGTGAAGGAGAAGCGCGGCTGGGAGTGCATCGTCTGCAAAAAGGCATAAGGAGGAACTATGCCGCACCGTTATTTTACCACTGAGATCGCCGACGGCACGGCTGTGCTGCGCGGCACCGATGCCCATCATCTGGCCCGCGTGATGCGTGCCCGCATGGGCGATACTGTCATTCTATGCGACGGCAGCGCCGTGGAATACACCGCCACCATCACCGGCTTCGGGGATGACTGCGTGGAATTCTCGGTAGAGCCGGGCTACCCCAGCGCCGCCGAGCCCAGCGTGGAGGTCACCCTGCTGACCGGTTACCCCAAACAGGACAAGCTGGAGCAGATCATCAAGCACGGCGTGGAACTGGGGGCCGCCCATGTGGTGCCCTTCTTCAGCCGGTATTGCGTGGCCGCCCCCAAAAAAGAGGAGCAGAAGAACGAGCGCTACAACCGCATCGCGCTGGAAGCCGCCAAGCAGTGCGGCCGGGGCGTGCTGCCGGACGTGGCCCTGCCGCTGCCCAACTTCGGGGCCGTGTGCCGCACCTTTGACCAGTACGACCTGGTGCTGTTCTGCTACGAGTGCGGCGGCGCGCCGGTGCGCCAGCTGCTGGCCGAGGCAGCACCCGCCGACGGCAAAAAGCGGAAGATCGCCATCGTGACCGGTGCAGAGGGCGGCTTTGCCGCCGAGGAGGCCGAAATGGCCGCCAAAGCCGGAGCCAAAACGGTTGGCCTTGGCCCCCGCATCCTGCGGTGCGAGACCGCCCCGCTGGCCGTGCTCGCCGCCGTGATGACCCTGACCGGCAATCTGGAATAACCGAGGCCCCGGGCGGCGGCGCACCTTCCATCAAAGAAAAATTCCGACCCACGGGTTCGGGAAAGTCTGCGGGCTTTCCCGGGCCCATTTTTTATTTTTTGCCTCGTATAAAGATCTCCCGGATTTTTGTGCAGGTTTGCCCTGTCATTCTGTCACAAATTTTTGGCTTATTTTGTGCTCGTTCCACAAAATTGCATACCCCCCCCCCCGAAAATTCAGCATTTTGTCTTGACATTCTCCACGGCACAGCACTATACTTGTGCCGCAAAGAGACGCCGGGCACGAAAATGCACAGCTATGTGATTTTCTGCCCTGAAATCCGGGTTTTGCCGGTTTTTGGCATCGTTCCCGGTAACGTTCACGTCTCTGCAAGTTTTTTTGTTTGGAGGGTTTTGCAATGCGGAAAAATGTGAAAAAACAGCTTGCCTTGCGGGCACTTTCTACAGCTGCGTTGATGGCAATGGTCTCTTCCATCGCCACAGCAGCCTTTGCGGACACTTACGATTTGAACAAGGGCAGTGTGGACATCCTTGCCGAGGGCGGCAAGCAGTATATCACCCAGTGGGAGGATAAGGACAACAACCTCTGCGTGAAGGATGGCGAGGGAAAAGACATTCGTGATCGCGAAGATTCCGACATCACCCTGACCACCAAAGATGAGACCACCGACGAGACCGAGACCACCGACGAGACCGAGACCACCGACAAGACCAAGCCCACCTCCAACACCGTCACCATTGACGCCAAAGAGGGCAACACCGCCAATGTGACCTTGCAGGATGTGCACATTGAAGTTAATACCACCGATGCCAAGTCCGGTGCAATCGAAATAAAGGGCGATGGCGACACCAACCTTGAGCTGAACGGCGACAACACCGTTCTGGTTGAAAACGAGTGGAGTGAAGAACACGCCGCCATCGAAAAAGCGGACAAATACGGCAAGGGCACCCTGACCATCAAGGACGATTTGAACGATGATGGTTCTGTCAAAGACAAGGACGAAAACGGAAATGCCGTTGGCGAGGACACCGGCAAACTGCTGGCTGGCGGTTGCCATGGAGCTGCCGCGATCGGCGGCGGTGGTGGAGAATTTGCCGATACTTCCAAAATTACTATCACCGGCGGTGAGATCACCGCCAGCGGCGGTTCTTACGGCGCCGGTATCGGCGGCGGTTCCTATGGAGCAGGTACGAATATCCGCATTGAGGGCAATGCAAATGTTACTGCCTTTGGAAGCTCTGGTGCTGCCATTGGAGCCGGTTATCAATCGACACGCGACAGTGATATTACCATCACCGATCATGCCACTGTGGATGCTGCTAGCTATAATGGCTGTGGCATCGGTCAAGGTCTTAATGCTTGGGGTAACGCCACTATCACAATTTCTGGTAATGCATCGGTAAACGCCGAAGCCTTCGGCTCTGCAGCAGCCATTGGCAATCACTATTCTTCTGCTACGGTTAACATCGAAGATCATGCTGACGTTACTGCCGTTGGTTTGGGTGTTGCCATCGGCACCGGTTATGGCAGTGATTCTAATGGAGGCACCTCCACTGTGATCAATATTACCGGTGGAACAGTAAATGCCGTCACCCGTGACGACTCCAAACCCGCCATTGGCACATTTAATGGCAATTTGGACCTTACGATCAACAGCTCTACCGGAAAAACGACCGTAAATGCCTACACGACCGGCAGTGACTCCCTACCTTTAATTGGCACCGGTCATTACGACTCTTCTTCACGGAAATATAGCACCAGCCCATCTGAGGGCGCAGAATACAACGAGGATGGCTCTTCCAATCTGGGCGAAGACAATACCGCTATCATCAATTCCTACCGCAACACTACTTTGGGCACTGACACTTATAAAGCGCCCAAAACACTTGATGATTATGCATTTCATCCCACTTATGAATATCAGGGCACTCTCTACAATGCGAAGCACACCCTCTCTGACAAAAACAAAGGTGACCTCACCAAGGTCGTCCACAACCGCAAGTATATGGAGGAGAACCCCAACATTGACACCAAAAAGCTGGAGGACGAGGACCTGCACGACTGGCAGCTGGTGGGCAAAGTCGTAGAGCCTACTACCGAAAAGGACGGCTATGCCGACTACATCTGCTCCATCGACAAGTGCGGGCAGACCAAGCATGTGGTGCTGCCCAAAATCGTGCCGGACACGCCCAGCACCCCGGAAACTCCGGACACGCCCGACAAGCCCAGCACGCCCGACAAGCCCAGCACCCCGGACAAGCCCAGCACCCCGGACACGCCCAGCACCCCGGACGTCCCGTCCACCCCGGAGGTGACCCCGGCAGACCCCGCCGTGACCCCGGACGCCGTGCAGGCTGACGCGGTACCGGCAGATGCCGCTGTGACCCCTGCGGCTGCCCAGAACGTCGTGCAGGACGCAAAGCCGGAAGCTGCTGCCACAGCTGCCGTTTCTGCCGCCGCCCTGCCCCAGACCGGTGCAAACTGGCTGGCGGTGGTGGGCACTGCCCTCAGCGGCATGTTCCTGCTGGCAGCGGGCTTTGTGCTGGACCGCAAGAGCCGCCGCATGAACTGAGGAACCATTTTTATAAAAGCCATCTTCTCCTGCTGTGCATTCCGCAAGCTGCACGGCAGGTTCCCCAAACAAAGGGGGCTGCTGCACAGCGTGCAGCAGCCCCTTTCTTTTATCGCTTTATTCCAGCTCGGTGTCGTCCGGGTGGGCGTCGGCTTCCAGCAGAGCCTTTTTGGTACTCAGCAGGTTCTGCGGGCTCACCGAGAAGCTGCGCAGGCCCATCTGCAGATACTGCACCGTATTCACCGGGTTGCCCACGGCCAGGCCGCAGATGGTCACCGGCACATTGCCGGCCTTTGCCGTCTCCATGACCATGGCGATGAGCTTTTTCATGGCCGGGCTGGCGGGGCGGTAATACCGCTCCGCGCTGGCCAGCTCCCGGTCGGCGGCGTGGGTGTACTGGGTCAGGTCGTTGGTGCCGATGACCAGAAAATCGCACCCGTGGGCCACGAATTCCTCCGCCGTCAGGCAGGCCGACGGCACGCTGAGCATGACGCCGAAGGGGGTCTTTTCGTTGAAGGGCACGCCCCGCTCCCGCAGGCTCTGGCGGCAGTGCTCCACGATGTGCATGGCGGCGTCCCAGTCCTCCACATCGGTCACCATGGGGAACATCACCCGCAGCGGGCCGCGGGCCGCTGCGCGCAGCAGGGCACAGATCTGGGTCTCAAACTGGCGGGGCTGGCGCAGGCTGTTGCGGATGCCCCGCAGCCCCAGCTTGGAGGACTGCACCCCCTGATAGGCGTCCGCCATGGTGCGGTCGGCGCCAAAATCGAAGGTGCGCACGGTCACAGGGCAGCCCTGTGCTGCTGCAAGGCAGGAAGAATAGAAGTAGAACTGTTCCTGCTCGTCCAGAATGCGGCCGGGCAGCATCATGTAGCTGCTGCGCAGCAGGCCCACGCCCCGGGCACCGGACTGCATGGCGGTGTCGATGTCCTCCGGGCCAAAGCAGTTGGCCAGCAGCTCAAAGGCTGCGCCGTCCCGGGTGTAGCCGGGCTGGCGGCCCAGCACCCGCATTTCTTCGTTTTCACGCTGCAGCTCACAGATGCGGGCCTCTGCCTGCTGGCGGGCCACCGCGTCCGGGTCCAGGATGCATTCGCCCTTGGTGGCGTCCAGGATCACCGTGCGGCCGTCGCAATCGTCCAGGAACTCCGGCCCCACCTGCACGATGCCGGGGATGTTCATAGCCCGGGCAATGATGGCGGCATGGCTCTGGCCGCTGCCCTCGGTGGTGACGACGCCAAGGATCATGCCGGAGGGCACACTGAACAGGTCGGTGGGCATCAGGCGGTCGGCGGCCAGGATCACCGGGTGGTCCAGTGCCAGCCACATGCGGGGCCGGTTGCCCAGAATGTTGATCACCCGGCTGGTGGCGTCCAGAATGTCCACGCTGCGCAGCTGCATGTAGGGGTTGTCCTTCATGTTGGCCAGCTGGTCGGCGTAACGCTGGCCCACCTTGTCCATGGCGGCAGCGGCGCTGATGCCTGCCTTGATGCAGAACCGCACCTCGTTCATCATGCCTTCGTCGTCCAGCATCATGCTCTGGAACTGCAGGATGGCCTGCTCGGTGGAAGCGGCCCGCTCTGCCATGGAGTCCAGCTCGCTCTGGGCGGTGCGCACCGCATCTTCCAGCTGGCGCAGCTCCCGTTCCGGGTCAAAGGGCCCGGTGCTGAACGTTTCCACATGGCGTTCCAACCGGCTCACCTGCCCCAGCACAAGGCCCGGGGACGCAGAAACACCTTTACAGATCTTCATGTTCGGTCACCTCCGGCAGTTCCGGCGCGGTCAGGGCCTGCCAGACCAGCGCCTGCAAGAATGTATTGGGCAGCAGGGCTGCCAGCGCCGCCCGGCCCGCGTCCGCGCTGCCTGCAAACAACGGGGCGAACCCGGCCATGCGCGCACGGTCGCATTTGTCCAGAAACGCCTGCCCCAGCGTCCGGGTGGTGTAGTACACCGTGGGGTCTACCCCCACGTCCTCGGCCACGGCTTCCAGCGGGGCAAGCTCGGCGTCCTTCATCCGGGCCAGCAGCAGGGCCGCGTCTGCGGTAAGGGTCACGGGGTATTTCTCCCGCACGGCCTTCTGCACCGCGTCGAACCGTGCCCGGAACGCGGCAGCATCGGCGCTGCTATCCGGGCCGTTGTCCACGGCATAGGCGCAGCCCCGCACCCGGCCAAAGGCCCGCAGGGTGTCGTAATAACCCAGCTCCACATTGCGGCGGGCGGTATCGGGGTCAAAGTGCAGGATGTCGCCCAGCTCCCAGTAGCTGCGCACCATGGTGGTGGGCAGACCGGTGAGGTTGGGGCGGGTGATGCCCACCCCCTCCAGGTCCACGCACACCAGCTCGTCAGCCCCCATCTTTTTCGCAAGGCCGGTGGGCATGTTGTCGCTGTAGCCGCCGTCCAGGAACTTGACCCCGTCGATATCCCGCGCCCGCAGGGCAGGGAAGCAGGCCGCCGAGGCCATGAGATAATCCTTCACGCGGCCCTGCGGGATCTCGTCCAGCGTCAGCTCCCGGGGCTTCAGGCCCCGCTGCTCCACCGTAACAAGGCCAAAGCGGATGTTGGCGCGGCGCAGCGCGTCCTCGTCCAGCACCCGTTCCACGATCTCTTCCAGCGGCGAGACGTCCATACCGCCGGCCTTCACCACGCTGCGCAGAAAACTGTGCAGGGCCGACAGGTCGGCGTTTTCTTCGGGCAGCTCCATCACATCCTTGCTGCGGATGGTCAGCCACATATCCCGCGCCACCTCGTACAGGTCCAGCACGAACATGGCACCGTTCAGGCTGCCCACACTGGTGCCGGTGATGATCTGCGGGTGCCAGTCCAGCTCCATCAGAGCCTTCCACACGCCCACCTGATAGCTGCCGCGTGCTCCGCCGCCGGCCAGCACCAGCGCTTTGCACGGAATGGTTTGGTTTTCCATACTGCCTGCCTCCCTGTCTGTCTTTGCTGAAATTATACCATATTTCCCGGAAAATTTCTCCCCGTTTTTTGGTTCCTCACGGCTTTTATACGGCTAAGATCCGTGGTATACTGGGCAGGAATCATCTTGAAGGAGGAACTTTGCCCCATGCGCTGCAAGCAATGGATCTTTGATATGGACGGCACCCTCACCGACAGCATGACCGTGGTGTGGCGGGGTGCCCCGCTGGCGCTGCTGCAGCGCTATGGCCGCACGCCCAAAGCAGACCTGAACGACGTGCTGCTGACCATGGGCATGGCCGACGGTGCCCGCTACCTCATCCGAGAATACGGCCTGCCCCTGACCGAGGCGGAATATTACGACGTGATGCGGGACGTGATCGCCCAGCTGTACGAAACGGTGGACCTGAAGCCCGGTGTGCGCACCCTGCTGGCAAAGCTGCAGGCCGAGGGGGCCCGGCTGTGCCTGTGCTCCAACACCTGGTCCGACCAGTGCCGCACCGTGCTCACCCGGTTGGGCATCGCGGACTATTTTTCCTTCATCGTGGAGGCGCAGGGCGTGCTGCACAAGAGCCGCCCGGAGGTGTTCTTCGAGTGCATGCACCGGCTGGGCGGGGCCGACCCCGCCGCCTGCGCCGTGTGCGAGGACGCCATTTACGCCGCTTCCACTGCCCACAAGGCCGGGTTCACCGTGCTGGGCGTGCAGGACGCCGCCAGTGCCGCCGATGCCCCTGCCATGGCGCAGGTGTGCGACCAGTTCCTGCCGGATTGGACCGCACTGGACTGGACAAAGATCTGAGAAATTTTTCCGCAAAAAACACGCCGGTGTTCCCGCTGTGGGAGCACCGGCGTGCTGTTATTTCAGGCTGTATTTCTGCTGCTGCACCCATTGCTGGAAGGCGTCCCGCACGGCACCCTCCCGCCCGCGGGGGATGGAGATGCGGGCCCCGCTGCGCATGCGCAGCTCCCCGGCAGAAAGCAGGTCCGCCTCGGCCAGATTGACCACATAGGAGCGGTGGGGCTGCAAAAAGCGCCCATCCGCCAGCAGAGGCTGTGCCACCGCAGAAAACGGCACCCGCAGCGACAGGGTGGGCACGTCCTCCCCGCTGGTGAGGTGGAAGTGCACGATGTGGTGGGTGCACTCCAGATATTCGATGCCCGCATAGGGCAGCGCCCGCAGGCCCTCGGCGGTGTTCACCGTGACGGACGGGCCGTATTCCGGCTCGGTGGCGCGGGCCAGCAGGGCCGAAAGCTCCCGCTGGCGCACCGGCAGCAGCAAATATTGCAGCGCATCCACCTTGTAGGCGCTGTAAGCGTGGGCCGTGGTGCGGGCCACAAAGGCCAGCGGGGCCCGGCGGCCCCGGCGGCGCAGCTCCCCGGCAGCCGCCAGCCCCACCGGCGTAGCCGAGCCGGAAAGCTCCAGCAGGTACAGGTCGTACCGCACGCCCTCCCCGTCCTTCCGCAGCAGGGCGTCGGTGTCCGGCAGGTGTTCCACGATGCAGGCGTCCGCTCGCCGGGCAAAAAATTCCATGCACTGGCGTTCCAGCCCGCTGCGCAGGCCCGCGTCCGGGCTGCACACCGCAATGTGAAAAATCACAGGATCCCTCCTCTTCAAACCCGCCCTTGCATTTTGCGCGGTGCGGGGGTATAGTAATCAAAAAACAACAAAGGAGACGCCGCCATGTCAAAGCCCCTTGTCAGCATCATTCTGCCCGTGTACAACGCCCAGAACCACATCGCCCGCTGTCTGGAGAGCATCTGCGCCCAGAGCTGGCAGAACATCGAGGTCATCGTGCTGAACGATGGCTCCAAGGATCAGAGCCTGCCCGTGTGCGAAGCGTTCCGCGCAAAGGACGAGCGCATCGTGCTGGTGGACAAGGCCAACTCCGGCGTGTCCGACACCCGCAACCTGGGCCTGAAGCTGGCCAGCGGCAAGTATGTGCAGTTCGTGGACAGCGACGACTATATCGACCCGGACTTCACCGAGCATCTGGTCACCGCTGCCGAACAGAACAGCGCCGACCTGGTCATCGCACCTTACAAGATGGTGATCCCCGCCGGGGCCACCAAGCCCGAACAGGTGCTGGAAAAGCTGCAGGACGACCTTGGCGTGATGCACGTCGCCCGCCCGCCGGAGGTGCGGGTGTACGGTTTTCTGCCCGAGGGCGTGTACGACAAGGACACCTTTGCCCGCCGCCTGATGGACAAGCCCGCCTCCTATTTCTACAGCGTGCTGTGGAACAAGCTCTACCGCCGCGAAATGCTGCTTGCGCACGACATCCGGTTCACCAGTGAGATGCGCTGGGCCGAAGATCTGGTGTTCAACATGCAGTACATCCAGTACGCTGCGGTGTTTGCTTCCATTGCACAGCCGGGCTACTACTATGTGCAGAATCCCCAGAGCATCTGCCACACCCAGATCAACCCCGCCACCCTCGTGCAGAACAAGATCCAGGTGTTCCGCTATTACAAGGACCTGTACACCCGTCTGGGCATGTACGAGCAGGTGCGCCCGCAGCTGTACAAATTCCTGGTGGATATTGCGGAGAGCACTTACCCTTCCGGCCCCTTCAAGGAGGTCATCGACGAGGCCAAGGCCTACTGGAAGGATGCCCGCGAGGACGTGCAGACCCGCACCGCCGAAGCGCGCGAGCGCTGGAACGGCATGCGGGAGGAGCTGCGGGAAACGGCGCAGGAACGCAGTGCCGAGTGGAAGGCCCGGCACGACAGCGACCCCAAAGAATAAGCAAAAGCAACAAACGGGAAGCCGCAGGAGCTTGCACGCTCCGGCACGGCTTCCCGCTTTTTTATGCGATGTTCAGCGGCCGGGTGCTCAGCAGCCAATGGCGGCGCACTTCTTGGCCAGCCACTCGCGCTCCTCGTCGTTCAGGCGGGGTGCCAGCTTCTCGAACACCTGACGGTGGTAGTTGTTCAGCCAGTCCAGCTCGTCCTTGGTCAGCACACCGGGCACGATGGGAGAAGTGGCGATGGGCACGAACATGATCGGCTCAAAGCCCAGGAAGGTGCCGTACTGGTTGTCGGCCTTGTGCACGCACACCAGCTCGTTCTCGATGCGGATGCCCACCAGATCGGTCTCGTACACGCCGGGCTCGTCGGTCACGATCATGCCCGGGCGCATCAGGGTGGTGTTGCGGCCGTTCAGGGCGTGGGGGCCTTCGTGGACGTTGCCCACAAAGCTGACGCTGTGGCCGGTGCCGCAGCGGTAGTTGATCAGGTGCTGCCACAGCGGTTCACGGGCGATGGTGTCGATCATATGGCAGTCGCAGTAGTCCAGCCAGATAGCCTTGGCGATGTCGATGTGGCACTGCAGGGTCCAGGTGTAGAACTTGCGCTCGTCCTCGGTCAGCTCACCCAGCGGGTAGGTGCGGGTGATGTCGGTGGTGCCGTCCATGTAGGTGGCACCGCTGTCCACCAGCAAAAAGCCCTTGCGCTGGAGCTTTGCGTGGTCCTCCGGGGTGGCGTGGTAGTGCATCATGGCTGCGTTGCCGCCGTAGGCCGCAATGGTGCCAAAGCTCTCCACGATGAACTTATCCGTGGTGCTGCGGTACTTGTGCAGGATCTCGTCCACGGTCAGCTCGGTCAGCTCTTCGCCGGCTTCCAGACGCTTTTCCAGCTCGATCTGGAACCGCACCATCGCCACAGCGTCGCGCAGGTGGGCTTCCTTGTCGTGGGTCAGCTCCACTTCGTTCTTCACGCCCTTCATGGGCAGCAGCGGGTCGGCCAGGTCCTTCACGGTGAGGGCGGCGTTGTTCTCCAGCACCTGATACACGGCATAGTTCACGGTGGCGCTCTCTGCCAGCACGGTCTGGGGCTCGGTCTCAGCGGCCATGAAGTCCAGCACACTGTCGTACTCGGCCAGGGTCACACCGTTGGCTTCCAGTTCCGCCTTTGCCTCCGGGGTCACGCGGGCGGTGTTGATGAACAGCACGGCGCGGTCCGGGGTAACATAGCAGTAGGCCATGGCGTAGGGGGTGCACTCGATGTCCATGGCGCGCAGGTTCAGCAGCCAGGCAAGGTTGTCCAGCTTGCCCACCAGCTGGGCGGTGCAGCCCAACTGGGCCAGCTTTGCACGCAGCTGGCCCAGCTTTTCGGCGGGGGAGAAGCCTGCGTATTCCTTGGGCAGGATCCAGGCCGGGGTGGCGGGCAGAGCCGGGCGGCCCTCGGTCCACAGCTCATCCTCCAGGAACAGGGTCTGAATGGCGGCGTTCTTGGCTTCCAGCGCCTTCTTCACGCTGTTCACCAGCGCGCAGCTGGCGGTCAGACCGCACAGGCCCAGCTTGCCGCCCTCAGGCACCACCTTGGCGCAGTATTCCTCCACGGTGGGCACGCCCGGCTCACCCATCTTCATCAGCTGGATCTCGGTGCCTGCGATCTCCTTCTCGGCCTGCACAAAGTAACGGCCGTCGGCCCAGACAGCACTCTCGGTCATGGTGACCACAAAGTTGGAGTTTTCACCATGGAAGCCGGAGAAGTAGGTCAGGGAGGTGTAGTGGTCGGGCAGGTACTCACTGGAGTGGGGGTCGCCCACCGGGATCAGGTACACGTCCACACCGTTTGCCTGCATGGCGGCGCGCAGGGCGGCCAGCCGTTCGGGAACTGTATTCATGCTCATAGAAAAGCCTTCTTTCTCATATTTGCCGGAAGAACGTCCGGCGGCGGTGGTTTGCTACTGCATATTGTAGCATTCCGGCGCAAAGAATGCAATGCGGGAGTGTCGCCTGCATCCTGCGGGGGCGGACCGCCTGCCGGTCGTTGACCGTCCGTTGGCGGGGTCTTGCCGTCCAGGGGCGTCCGTCCCTCTGCCGGAGCCTGCCCCTTGCCGAATCGCTGCCCGCCGGGGCCGCCGGTTCCCCTTATTTGTCGTCCAAAACGCGAAAACGCAACCAAATTGCAAAAAATGTTACAATTTTTTCTTGAAAAAGGCCGTTTTCCCATTGACAGGCTTGCTATAATAGAGATGTAAGATTTTACGGGCCAGCGCTCTGCGGCTCTGTCTGCTAACAAAGAAAGAGGCATTCAAACTATGACCAAAATTGATATTTTTTCCGGCTTCCTGGGCGCCGGCAAGACCACTCTGATCAAAAAACTCATCAAGGAGGCCTTTGCCGGCCAGCAGGTCGTTCTGATCGAGAACGAGTTCGGTGAGATCGGCATCGACGGCGGCTTCCTGAAGGAGTCCGGCATCCAGATCAATGAGCTGAACGCCGGCTGCATCTGCTGCTCTCTGGTGGGTGATTTCCGCACCGCCCTGCAGCAGGTGGTGGAGCAGTACCACCCCGACCGCATCGTCATCGAGCCCTCCGGCGTGGGCAAGCTGAGCGACGTGACCCGCGCCGTGGAAGGCGTGGCCGAGCACCTGGACGTGCAGCTGAACAGCTTTGTCACCGTGGCCGATGTGAACAAGGTCAAGATGTATATGAAGAACTTCGGTGAGTTCTACGACGACCAGATCAGCCATGCAAGCTGCATCCTGCTCAGCCGCACCCAGACCGCCAGCGAGGAGAAGATCGCCGCCGCCGTGGCCATGCTGCGCGAGAAGAACCCCACCGCCACCATCGTGACCACCGCATGGGACGAGCTGACCGGTGAGCAGATCCTGAAAGCCATGTCCACCAAGGACGACTTCAAGGCAGAGCTGATCGCCATGGCCGCCAAGGCAAACGAGAAGCACGCCGAGGAGGACGAGGAAGAAGAGCACCACCATCATCACCATCACGACGACGAGAACGGCGTGTGCAGCTGCGGCCATCACCACCACGATGATGACGATGATGAGGACGAGCACGAGCATCACCATCACGACCATGACGAGGACGATGACCACGACGAGCATGAGCACCACCATGATCACGATGAGGATCATGACCACGAGGAGCATTGCTGCTGCGGCCACCACCATCACGATGACGACGAGGATGAGGACGAGCACGAGCATCATCATGAGCACGGCGGCCACTGCTGCTGCGGCCATCACCACCATCATCATGACCACGACGCCGATGAGGTGTTCACCAGCTGGGGCGTCGAGACGGCCCGCAAGTTTACCAAGGCCGAAGTGGAGCACGCCCTCACCGAGCTGGACACCGGCAATTACGGCATGATCCTGCGCAGCAAGGGCATCGTGGACGGCGGTGCCGACGGCTGGCTGGAGTTCGACTATGTGCCCGGCGAGTGGGAAGTGCGTGCCCGCGGCGCCGACGTGGGCGGCAAACTGGTGGTCATCGGCTCCAAGCTGAACGAGAAGGCCATTGCAGAGCTGTTCGGCTGCTGAGATGTAAAAGAAGGAGAAATCATCCATTATGGCAAAAGAAATTCCGGTCTACCTGTTTGTGGGCTTTCTGGAAAGCGGCAAGACCAAATTCATTCAGGAGACCTTTGAGGACCCCAACTTCGACTCCGGCGACAAGACCCTGCTGCTGATCTGCGAAGAGGGCGAAGAAGAGTACAACCCCAAGAAGTTCGCCTTCCCCGGTGTGACCGTCAAGGTGATCGAGGACAAGGCAGAGATGAACCCGCAGAACCTGGCCAAGCTGGAAAAGGAATCCGGCGCAGGCCGCGTGGTCATCGAGTACAACGGCATGTGGCTGCTGCAGGAGCTGGCCGATGCCCTGCCGGAAAACTGGCTGGTGTACCAGTGCATCGCCACCGCCGACGGCACCACCGCCCTGACCTACGCCCGCGACAACTCCATGCGCAGCCTGCTGCTGGACAAGATCGCCCGCAGTGAGTTGATCGTGTTCAACCGCGCCGAAGCCGTGAACAACGACGAGGCCCGGCAGGAGCTGCACAAGCTGGTGCGTCAGGCTTCCCGCAAATGCGACATCGCCTACGAGTTCAAGGACGGCAGCGTGGCCTATGACGACATCCCCGACCCGCTGCCCTTCGACGTGAACGCCCCGGTCATCGACATCCATGACGACGATTTCGGCATCTGGTACATGGACTGCCAGGACGAGCCCCAGAAGTACACCGGCAAGACGGTCAAATTCCTGGCACAGGTGTGCCAGACCAACCGCGCCGGCAAGAACAGCTTCGTGCCCGGCCGCTTTGCCATGACCTGCTGCGTGCAGGATATCCAGTTCGTGGGCTTCCCCTGCAGCTATGACGGCTACAAGGCTCTGGAGCAGCGCAGCTGGGTGCGGGTGACCGCCAAGGTGGGCTACAAGTTCCACAACATCTACCGCGGCAAGGGTCCGGTGCTGACCGCCGTGTCGGTAGAGCCTGCCGAAAAGCCCCTGGAAGAGGTCGTAACGTTCTCTTAACGTTTCTGTATTACAAGGAGGTTCTGGTATGAAAACTCTGTTCCGTATTCTTGGCACGGCTGCTGCCGTGGCCGTCACCGGCGCTGCCATCGTGGTGCTGGACAAGATCCTGAACCAGAAAGACCCGCTCCATGTGGAGGAGGTCGAGTTCCCCGAAGAAGCCGAGCAGGACGCCGCCGAGGCCGAAAAGACCGCCGAGGCCTACGCCGAAGCAGAGGCCAAAGCAGCGGACGATGCCGCAGAGCAGCCCGCCGCCCCGGCCGAAGCCGCCGCCCCGGAAGCTCCTGCCGAGCCCGCTGCCGAGGCACCCGCCGCAAACGAGCCGGTGACCCTGCCGGACCTGAGCGAAGAGCGCCCGGTGTATGACCCCGAGGCCCCGAACCCCAACCCCGTGGAGGCCGGCCCCGCCGTCGCCCCCAAGGACGAGAACGGCAAGTTCGACGCCACCAAGATCGCTGACGCCAGCGATTTCGGCGACTGGGAAGAGCAGGGCTGCAAGGGCTGATCTCCCGTAACAGCAAAGAGGACGATGCATAACGCATCGTCCTCTTTTTTCATTCGCCTCTTGCCAGCTGCTGCAACTTTGGCTTGTCCAGCACCTGCACGCCGCCGCGGTACAGCCGCACCCAGCCCTCCTGCGCGAAGTATTTGAGCATCCGGCTCACCACCTCGCGGGCAGAGCCCATGTACTTTGCCATCTGGTCGTGGGTCATGCGCACCTCGTCGCCGCCGGTCTTGGCCAGCTCGTCGGTGAGAAAGATGGCCAGCCGCCGGTCGGCGCTCATGAACAGGATCTGCTGCATCGTCCACATGGTGTCGGAAAAGCGCTCTGCCGTGAGCTGGTAGGCGTAGCAGCGCACATAGACATTCTGCTGCATCAGACGGCGGAAGATGCCCGCGCTGATGCACAGTGCCTCGGTGTCCTCCTCAGCGTCGATGTACAGGTCCACATTCACCGAGTCCATCACGCAGGACGCCGACAGGATGCACACCTCCCCGCCGAACAGGCGGTAGAGGGTCACGTCCCGGCCGTCCTCCGACAGCAGATAGGCCCGCAGCTGGCCGGTGCGCAGCAGCAGGATGCCCACACAGCTTTCCAGTGGGCTGTGCACCCGGGCCCCTTTGCGGTAGTGCACCGGGCGGGTGTAGCGGCAGAGCATCTCCTGTTCGTCGGCGGTCAGCTGCGCCCAGAAGGGGAACGCGCAGGCCAGACAATTGCGGTGATCCGGGGTCTTTTCCATGATGCTCATCCTTTCCGCAGGGCCTTGGCGGCCTCCGTGCCGGCCTGTGCCCCCTCGTATACAGCCTTTGCCACCTGCAGCAGGCCGCCGGTGCAGTCCCCGGCAGCGTACAGGCCGGGCACGGTGGTCTGCATCTTCTCATCCACCACGATGCGGCTGCCCTCCACGGCGGCCCCGATCTTGCGGGCCAGCGCAGTGCTGCCCGCCACGCCCAGCGCCACGAACACACCGGACAGGGCAACCTCCTGCCCGTCGGACAGCTGCACCCCGGTGACCACCTGTTCGCCCAGAACAGCCTCCACCTTCTGCGGGTATACGGTCACCTCCGGCGGGAATTCTGCGGTCAGCGGCATGCCGTTGGTCAGCAGGCTGACGCTTTTCACCACCGGCAGCAGGGCCTGCACCTCGTGCAGGGCATAGGCTCCGCTGCCCAGCACGGCCACATCCTTGCCGCGGTAGAAAAAGGCGTCGCAGACGGCACACCAGCTCACGCCGTGGCCCTCCAGCCCGGCAAGGCCAGGAATGCGCGGCACCGCACGGGAGGCCCCCGTGGCCAGAATCACCGCGTCCGCTGGGTAATCTTTCCCTATGGTTTCTACCGTAAGTTTATCCGTATAGGTCAGCCCCACGGCTTCGGCGGTCACAAACCGCACCCCCAGGCGTTTGGCGTTCTCGATGCTGCGGCGCTCCAGCTCCGCACCGGAAACCGGCTGAGCAAGGCCGTAGTAGTTTTCGATCTTCTCGGCCCGGTCCAGCGCACCGGGGCCTTTGGTCAGCACGGTGGTGTCCACCCCCGCGCGGACCGCGTACAGTGCGGCGGACACGCCCGCCGGGCCGGAACCTACGATCACAATGTTGGGCATGGTGGTTCTCCTTTTTAAGTTGACGGTTTGAAATGGCCTCCGCTTCGCTCTGGCCATATTCAGCGGATGAATTATTTTTATCTGTGAATGGAAAATGACTGCGGTCATTTTCCATTCACCCTTTCACGCATTGGGGTCGCACAGGCAAACTGCAGCTTCCCATAGAACGGCTGACAGCTTTCTCATCGGACACGAATCGGGCCATTCCATCGCCCGCCCTATTGCCCTGCGGGCAACAGGGTCCCACCCCAGCGGACGGTCCTCAGAGAAACTGTCAGCCGTTCTGCGGCTTCCATTTTTACTTTCTGATCTTCTGCAAATGCTTCATGCCGCCTGTCTCCGGGAAAATTGAGTGCTACGTTTTGTTTGGCCAATTCGATCGCCCGGGTGGAGACATCTACGGAATGTACTGATCGGGCTCCTCCCCGCATGGCATAAAAAGAGAAACCTCCGGTGTAACAAAACATGTTTAAGACCTGTTTATTACCGGCATATTTTTCGAGCAGATGTCGGTTTTCCCGTTGGTCGATAAAAAAACCGGTTTTCTGGCCTTCTAACCAGTCGACATTGAATTTTAACCCATTTTCCTGTGCTATAAAATGATCCGCTTTCCCGTATAAGTAACCGTTATGTGGATCGATCGCCGCTTTGTAGGGAAGGGTAGATTCCGATTTATCGTAAATGGCGGTTAATCTGTCTCCTAAAGTTTCGAGTAGGGCCCGGGTGATATTTTCCCGTTCCAGGTACATACCTACGGAGTGGAATTGAACGACAGCAACACCGGCATAATAATCGACGACTAATCCGGGAAGATTGTCGCCTTCTCCATGGATCAACCGGAAAGTATCGTTGTCTGCTCTGTCGGTCAAACCGATAGCTCGGCGCATGTGATAGGCTGCTGTAATTCGTTGTAGCCAAAAAGAATAACCGATTTCTTCATCTTCAAAAGTGAGAATTCGGACTGCGATAGAACCGATCTGGTAATGCCCTGTCGCCAGATATTGATTGTCCGAACTATAGACTCTGACCAGGTCTCCTTCCTGTAATTTCCCCTCTGTTTTGGCGATTGCCCCTGAGAATATCCAAGGATGATAACGAAATACCGAACGGTCTTTTCCTGGTTTTAGTATGATTTTATTCATGAGATGAAGCATAACTGATTACTGGACTGCAAAAATAGATAAAAAACTTTGATCTGTTTCTTTAAAAGTCGATATTATAACCCTAAAACGAACGATTGCGTAATACACAAAGAATATTTGAGAGATAGTTTCTTGTTTTTGTTGGAAAAGTTCTTAAAAATTCATAAATTGCGAATATTGTCGGGGTATGTAATTTTGAGCTGAAGTGCCCCCTAAGAAGTTTAATACGATAAATACAAATAGATGAGACTTAAAGTATTGGGTTCTGCTGAAGATGCTTTGCGTGCAATGACAGAACAATTGATAGAAAAAATGAATATGCGGGGAATCTCTCCGT
>ENA-UESG01000498-UESG01000498.1-human-gut-metagenome-genome-assembly--contig:-NODE-498-length-38143-cov-5.420296_pt1 | contig 38143 bp, 62 predicted proteins | sample MGYA00243002_ERZ508003 | MGnify/ENA primary metagenome ERZ508003 (study PRJEB26167, sample SAMN06115514) | human gut metagenome | host: Homo sapiens | place: China:Shanxi | collected 2015-12-02... | reverse complement strand
AAGTCGGGCTTCTTTCTGATCTTGCCCAATCCAGCGCAGCAGCATGATGACCAGGACAACCGCGCCAACGGCCAGACAGGTCCGCTGGATCCAGTTGAATTGGAGAACGGCCAGCCCTGTAAACGATGCCGCGAAAACAATCACACAGCACAGGATCATGATAACGGCTAAAACATGTGGGATGAATTCATACCATTCAAATGTGCGCTGCGTTTCGCTATTCACGGGAAACTCCCCCTTTGATCCGATTCGGATGTTTTTCTTGATGTAAAATTAGGCCCGAGGCTTGGGCCTTGAATATATGTTTGGGAGGCATCACCATGAGCAACCAGATCACCCGCACGGTGTCCGATTCGGACCGCGACCACATGACCCTGGCGCTCTATCGCCAGTTGACGCCGGAGGAGCGTGAGCAAGTCAACGCTTACCTCGCGCAGCTATTAGCATCTCGATATACTCCCGCGCCTTCTCCCGCTCCTCGCGGGTGAGCAAGTCCCAGCACTCCGGACGCTCGGCCTCGTCAGAGGCCGGGCTTTTTTCTGCCCCCAAAAGCGCCGCTTTGGAGATCCCGAAATAGTCTGATAATTTTTGCAGTGATGCGTCTGTTGGCTGTTGCCCTTTTTTCCAGCGGGTAACAGCTGGCTTGCTAATTCCAGCCTCAACAACTACGGCTGACGGAGATTTTCCGGCAGAATTGCATGCCTTTATGAAATTGTCATAAAACACAATTTCACACGCCCCTTATTTGGCAGAAGTTACGAAAATTAAGAAATATACGAAAGTAGCTTGACGGTTACTAAAGTTACGAGTATATTATAGCCATAGAGGACATAGCCCCAAGGACAATATACCACACCGGGGCAACGCCGTCAAGGCGGGAAAGGAGCAATCATGATCGTTAACAGAGTCAAGGAGCTGCGGACGGCTGCCGGGATGACCCAGAAGGCGCTGGCGGATCAACTGGGCGTGACCGTGCCCACGGTGAGCAAGTGGGAGCTGGGCCAGCGGACCCCGGAGCTGGAGAGAGTTTTCCGCATGACGCTGATCTTCGGCGTCCCCATTGAGGAGATCGTCCAGCGGACGGAGAGCGCGTGAGAAGGGAGGAGCGGACATGGCACGAGAGCGTGAGAGCTTCCGGGATCAGCTGCAATCCTTACAGGCGAAATTCCCGGAGCAGGAGGTCCTGACCAAGGACGAGGCCTGCAAGCTGCTGGGTCTGGACTGGGATGCACTGGTCCACAATGACGGCTTCCCGGCCAAGAAGGTGGGGAAGCGCTACATCATCCCCATTGTACCATTGGCACGTTGGATGGTTACATGGTAGCGCAGGAAGGAGGAAAAGACAATGGACAAGAAATGCCCTAATCTGTACCAAAGGGCAAGGCTGAGTACCGGAATGAGCCAAGAACGTGCAGCGGAGCTGCTGGGGCTGTCGGTTGAGAGTCTCAAGCAGTACGAGGGCGGCAAGACGGTGCCCAAGGACGAGACGGTGGCCAAGATGGTGGAGGCGTACAGTTGCCCATGGTTGGCATTGGAGCACGCGCAGGCCACGGACACGCTGGGCGTGATGCCGGAGGTGATGCCAAGGCCGCTGCCCATGGCAAGCATCGCCCTGCGGAACCGTCTGCAAGACGCGACGGGCCGGTTGGACGCCCTGCTCCGGATCGCGGAGGACGGCGTGATTGACGAGGCTGAGCGGCCGGAGTTCGACTCCATCGTGGTGGAGCTGCGGTCGACCATGGCGGCCATCTATCAAGTGATTTACTCAGGCGCAAAAAAAGAACGCCCCGAGGCGGCAACCTCAGAGCGTTCAGGGGAAAAAGTGTGTGGTATTGGATCAACCACTGTTGGATATATCAATTATAGCACAAGATCCACGCCGCATGCAAGACCTAATTTTGCCGGGAAGGGGGTATCCCTGTGACCGGTTGGGCAATGTTTTTCATGGTCGTCGGCGTGGCGACGGTGGCGGCAATCCCGCTGCGGATCGTGGATCGGATGGAGAGAAGATAAGGGGGCAATATGGCAAGGTATGACTGCGGCTATGGGGCATGGATCCCCGGCCCGGTTTTGGACGATCCGGGGCTTCGACCCCGGTCGCTGATCCTATACGCACGGATTGCGCGGCGGGCCAACCGGGTGGGATTCTGCTACGCAACCAACGCAACGCTGATCGAGGACATGACTGCCGTGGACGAGGACGGCTCCGTGCGGGTGCTGTCTGAGCGGACGGTCCAGTCTATGCTGGCGGAGCTGCAAGAGCGGGGGCACATCCACACGGATAACGGCCCCCTTCCTCCGGATAAAAGCGGCACGGTGCGGACCGGTCGGCGGATCTACATCGGGCGGTCTCTGGCATCGGTCCCGGACGCTGCGCAGGGGGGTGAAGAAAATTTCACCCCTGAAGATTTCTGCACCCCAGGGGTGAAGAAAACTGCACCCCCCTTTAAATGTATAAAAGATAATAATAAAAATACCCCTATAGCCCCCTGCGCAGATGCGCACTTTGAGTCGTTCTGGTCGGCCTATCCTCGCCATGTGGACAAGCAGCGGGCGCGGAAGGCGTGGGCGAAGCTGAAACCGGACGAGGCGCTGGTGGAGACCATCCTCCGGGCGGTGAAGGCTCAGACAACCTGTGAGCAGTGGACCCGGGACGGCGGGGCGTACATCCCCTATCCCGCCACATGGCTCAACGGCCGCCGGTGGGAGGACGAGCTGCCGGGGCGGTCCGATTCGGACCGGGGCGGTGAGAGCCGGGAGGTCAACGGATGGGAAACGTAAGGACGGATGAAAAGCTGGATCACCTGCTGGACGCGGAGCGGGCGGTGATCGGTGCCATGCTGGTAGACCCGGATGTGGTGCGGCCCCTGCTGTCCCGGGTGCGGGACGCTGATTTTTACAACCCGGCCAACCGGCTGATCTTCCAAACGGCCCGGGCGCTGTTCCGGGCGGGCATCACGCCGGACGCGGTGACCATCCGGGACAAGATCGGACCGGACTACTCCCGGTACATGGCGGAGCTGGTGGAGATCACGCCCACCGCTGCCAACTGGGAGGCCTACGCGGAGGCCATGCGGTCGCAGGCCACCGTCCGCCGGATCCACGAGTTTGCCGACGCCCTGAGCGCGGCTCAGACGGTGGATGACTGCCGGCCGGTGTGCGCCAAGCTGTCCCGGGAGCTGAGCGAGGGGACCAGCGTGGAGGCGTGGACCATGGCGCAGATGACCGAGGACTTCTGTCAGGCGCAGGACCCGGACGCCCCGGCCCCGGTGTACATCGACTACGGTCTGGACTTCCTTAAGGGCCGGACCTACACCAAGCCGGGAGACGTGGTTATCATCGGCGGCTACCCCAGCGACGGCAAGACGGCGCTGGCTTTGCAGATGGCCTACCGGATGGCGCAGGAGCACCGGGTCGGCTTTTTCAGTCTGGAGACGGACAAGGCTAAGATCCGGGACCGGCTCATGGCAGCCGTGGTGCAAATCGATTTTGACCGGATCAAGACCCGCAGCCTGACCGAGGATGACTGGCGGGCCTTCGCCGAGAAATCCGCCGACATGGCGGGCCGGGGTTTGACGGTGGTAGAGGCATCCGGCATGACGGCCACCACCATCCAGAGCGTCAGTCAGGCGTATGGCTTCGACGTGATCTTTTTGGACTACATCCAGCTGGTGACTCCGGAGATCGACCAGCGGGCGCCCCGCAGTGAGCAGATGGCTGCGGTGTCCCGGCAGCTGCACACCTTCGCCCAGAAATCCGGGACGCTGGTGGTGGAGCTGGCCCAGCTGAGCCGGCCGGACAAGGCCGCCGGATGGCGGGCGCCGGTGATGAGCGACCTGAAGGAGTCCGGCCAGTTTGAGCAGGACGCGGACATGATCTTCATGGTCTACCGTCCCGATCCAAGGCCCAAGGATGACGGCCCGGAGCTGGACCAGAACAAGCACCGGGTCCTGAAAATTGCGAAGAACAAGGAAGGCCCCCGCGGGGCCTGGTACATGGTATTCGACGGGCCAAAGCAGACGTTTTCGCTTCTGGTCAACCCGGACGGCCGCTCCGTCATGCGACAATATCAGGCCGCAGGGAAAGCGGCCAAGCAGCGGCCCCGGCAGGTGAGCTTTTGGGGCGACGGGTCCGACTGGACCGAGGCCACGGCGGACACCGAGACGCCATGGGATAACGAGAACAAGGGGGAGAAAGCGTGAAGATCGGAGATATTTTGCATTTGGAACCGACGCTGGAGGCGACCAGCGGGCTGGGCACTGTAGGGCCGATCCCGGCGCGGGTGATCTACATCCACCCGGCGGGGCGGTACTACACGGTGGAGTTCCGCAGTCCCCTTACCGGCTACAACTGGCGGGAGGCCTTCTGGCCGAAACTGGAACCGCAGCCGAAAAACTGGCGGGGCCAGCCGCATTTCAAGGCCGTAAGCACTGCGGTCTGACGCAAACAAGGGGGAAAGGTAAATATGAAAACAATCGCGGTATTGAATTTCAAGGGCGGGGTCGGCAAAACCGTCACCACCGCCACGCTGGCGTATCTGCTGGCGAATCAAGGCAAGCGGATCCTGTTGATCGACGGGGACAGTCAGGGCAACCTGAGCATGTCCTTCGGGATCGACGCGGAGGAGGGCGCGGACACGCTGGCCCTTCTGACCGAGGGCGCCGGGTACTATCCGGAGTTTGTGACGCCCACCATTTTTGACGGGATCGACCTGATCCCCTCCGACATCAACCTGCTGGTGGCAGACCGGCACATGGCCCAGAGCGGCGTAGGCCGGATGCAGCGGGCCATCGCGGATCTGCGGGACGCCATTGAGGAGGACGCGGATCAGGACAACGCCTACGATCTCATCCTAATCGACTGTCCGCCGGCCCTGTCGGCGGCCTGCACGGCGGCGCTGGCCGCTGCGGATGAGGTCATCATCCCCATCCGGCTGGACTATTATTCCACCGGCGGCATGGCCAATCTGGCGGAGCAGCTCCAGCACATGCGGGCCATCAACCCCCGGCTGTCGGTGCTGGGCGTGCTGGTGACGCAGTTCACCCACATGGCGGACGAGAAGGAGGCCCTCGCGGCCATCCGGGGCGGGGCGCTTCCGGTGTTTGAAACGGTGATCCGGTTCTCCAAGGCCGTGCCAAGCGCAACCTTCCAGAAGGTCCCGCTTCCGGTGGCCCGTCCCTACTGTGCGGCCAGCAAGGACTACGCCCAGCTGGTGAAAGAAATCTCCGGGAGGTGCTGAGGATGGAAAAGCGGAAATTTAACGTGATGGATGTGCTGGGTGAGCAGCTGGCCGGTGTGGCGGACACCATGATGGAGATCCCGGTTGACGATATCCGGGACAACCCCCGGAACTTCTACCCGACGCCTGACCCTCAAACGCTGCGGGCCTTGGCGAACTCCATCCGGGCCAACGGCCTGTTGGAGCCGCCTACGGTGGTCCCTGCCGGTGACGGCACCTATCGCCTGATTTCCGGCCACAGCCGTCTGGCCGCGATCCGGAGCATGTGGGAGAACGGCACCGAGGAGGACCGGACGCGCTTCTCCAAGATTCTGTGCCGGGTGCTGCCCCCCATGTCGGAGGGGCAGGAGCAGGCGGCGGTGATCGAGGCCAACCGCCAGCGGGTGAAGTCCAATGCCCTGCTGGCCGATGAGGCGGAAAAGCTGACGGAGGCCTACATCAAGCGCCGGGAGGCCGGTGAGCAGCTTCCGGGGCGCATCCGGGACTATGTGGCGGAGGCCCTGCAAGTCAAGGCCACCAAGGTTGCCAACCTGTCGGCCATCAAAAACGGCCTCAAGGTGCCGGGCATCGTAGAACGCTGGAAGCATAACGAGATCCCGGAGGCGGCGGCCCTGATGATTTCCCGGATGAATATTGACGAGCAGTACCGGCTTCTGGACTGGATGATTGACAAGCACCGGAGCTACACCATCAGCGAGGTGCGCAAGTTTGACATCTGCTACCGAAATGCCTACAAGTGCGACAAAACCGGGAAACCTTGCGAAAACATAGAGCGAATTTATGACCATGACCTGCACCACGGTGAGTGGAGCGGGGCCGGATGCTGCATGATGTGTCTGAAAAAAGACACCTGCCCGGCGGCCTGCAAGTATGTGGAGAAAAAGCCGGTGGAGCAGCCGGAAGCCCCGGCTGTGAATCCGGCGGTGAAGGACCCCAGGCTGGACTACAAGGTGATGGTTCCCACCTTCTGCCAGCGGGTGCGGGCGCTGCGGGAGCAGACCGGCATGAGCCGGAAGGAATTTGCCCAGAGCATTGACGAGTTCCCAGGGACGTACAGCGCGTGCGAGAATGCCTCTATGTGCGGATCTGAGAAGATCGCCAAGCTGGCGCTGTGCTTCGGCGTCAGCACGGACTACCTCTACGGCCTGACGGATGATCCTACGCCGTCAGTGGAGAAAGGAGCGGACACATGATCCGATACACAGGGCGCGGGAAGCGCAGAAGCCGGGTCCTCCCGGCGCTGGCTCTGGTGGCCGCCGTGGCTGCCGTGATCCTGCTGGCGGTGATGCTGCGATGAAGCCGAAGCCGCCATGCGGGAGGAACTGCCCCAAGCGCTCCGCCATTCCCAACTGCCATGATCCAGTGGTGTGCCCGGATTGGGCCGCGTATCAGGAGGTCTTAGCGGAGTGGAGCGAGGCAATGAAGGCAGGAAAACGTGAGCAAGCAGACCTGAAGGCTGCCAAAAGCCGGATGGCTAAGATCTGCGAGTCAGGAAAGAGGGATAAACGATGAAATTTCCGATGAGTGACGATGAGATCCGCGTCAGCTACAACACTGCGAAAGATCAAAAAGCCCAGATCAAGATCCTGGCGGAGCTGAATGCTACCACACTGTCGGCAATGGCCGCAAAGCTCCGGGAGCTGGGCTGCGACGTGCCGGACCATCCATTTTTCAATCAGCGGCCTTTGCGCGCCCATGACATTGGATTTGACGAGACCCGGGCTCGGGAGCTGTTTGCGGAGGGCAAGTCTGACCTTGATATCGCGGAGATGTTGGGCATCGGCGTATATGCGTTTGCGGCTTGGCGCCGCAAAAACGGCATGAAGCGGCCAAGAGGTGGAGACATGCAGAAAATGGAACAAAAAGCAAAGCCAAAGCGCTGCAAGGCCCAGCCACCCATGCCGCCGGAAATCGAAACGCCGGAGCCGGAACCGGCCCCGGCGACTGCCGCACCCGGCAGTCATTCGCTTTTGTCTGCACAGAAACAGACCAGCGTGGCCGATTTGGGCCGTGTTCTGCTGGATCTGGCGGATCGGTACCCTGGTATCGTCCTCACCGTCAACGGAACCGCTGTGCGGTCCCTGTGCCTCAACGTGCGGGTGATGCTGGGCGAGGACACAACGACATCAACGCTGGATTTGGAGGTTAGATAAATGCTGAACAGGATCGTACTCATGGGCCGTCTGACCCGTGACCCGGAGCTGCGGCACACCGGAAACGGAACCGCCGTGGCGTCCTTCTCTCTGGCCGTGGACCGGGATTTCAAGTCCCAGTCCGGCGAGAAGGAGACGGACTTCGTGGACATCGTGGCGTGGCGCTCCACGGCGGACTTCGTAAGCAAGTTTTTCACCAAGGGCCGCATGGCCGTGGTAGAGGGCCGGTTGCAGCTCCGGGACTGGAAGGACAAGGACGGCAACAACCGGCGCTCCGCCGAGGTGGTGGCGGAGCATGTGTATTTCGGAGACAGCAAGCGGTCCGAATCGGACACAGCGTCCGCACCGCCTGCGTCAGGGGACTTCCGGGAGATCCCGGCGGATGAGGAAGGAGAACTGCCGTTTTGAGAGATCAAGAACTCGTAAATGCCTTGAGATGTGTTTCAACAGCTGGCGAACCAATAGGCGACTGCAAGAAATGTCCGTTTTACAAAACGGAGCCGGTCCCGGAAGATCTGGCGGGAAAAGTCAATTTGACAGAGTGGTCCTCCTGCGATGTTGACGCGGTGGGGCTTGCCGCAGCCGACCGGATCGCCAACCAGATCACCCACATCGCAGCACTTCAGCAGGAAATTGAGAAGCTGCGGGCGCAGAACGAGCAACTGCGGGAATCGGCTGCGCTGGTGACCAAGGAGAGCGCGGAGCTGCTTGAACGGCGTTGGATCCCGGTGGAGGAGCGGCTGCCGGAGGTGTGGCGTAACGATGAAACTGCGGAGCTTGTGAACTACATGATTTACAGCCCTGATTTTGGCGTGGACATCGGCAATTATCACGCAAAAGCGAAAAAGTGGCTCTGCATGGCTCTGCCTTGCACCGTCACGCACTGGATGCCGCTGCCGTCAGGCCCGGAGGTGGAATGATGGATGCTGTGGAGTATTTGAAAACATTGAGCAGAATGTGCAACTGTGAGTGCTGCAACTGCGAGTTCAAGAAAAAGCTTAGCGGGTTTGAATCCTGCACAGTCTGGAGAAAAACCCACCCGGACGAGGCCGTTGCCATCGTCGAAAAGTGGGCCGCCGAGCACCCTATCAAAACCCGCCAGAGCGAGTTCTTGAAGCTGTTCCCGTACGCACGAGTTAAAAAAGCGAATGGGTTACCGATAGTCAGCCCTTGCGACCTCGACGTCAAGCTGGCGGGCAAATGCGAGGGGATTCCTTGCCAGGAGTGCTGGAAGAAATTCTGGCTTGCGGAGGTGGAAAATGCTGAAACCAAGTGATCTGACGAAGGCGGAACTGCTGCAAGTAGTAGAAATGCTGGCCATGGAGACAGGCCCGTATTATTTGGATCGTGCGCTGGGACGAATTAGGCTCCAGCGCAACGACGCCCACCACGAAAGGTGTGTGAAGCTGATTGACGAAGAACAAAAGCACTATGCAGCCTATTTTGACCTCGTTCGCCCATACGAGGGCAAGCCCATTGCGGATGTACCTCCGGACGTTTTTGAACAAGCGCAGGCAGAGCTGGACAAGGCGAGGGCAGCTGGACAAGAGTGGAACAGGCGGAATGGAATCAAACTGAAAGGAAGAGTAAGTGATGAAAAAGTGCACCGGTGAAAACTGCCCCATGCAGATGGGCTATGACTTTGAAAACTGCGCCGCACTCGAAAAGTGCCCGTATCGCACGTGGCCCGTTACCATCGCCGATCGGATCCGGAGCATGACGGACAATGAATTGATCGGCCTCTTTTCCAAATTTCGGAGCGATGCAGAAATGAAATACATTGCTGGCATTTCAACTATGCCCGGAACCTGGAAGGAAATCAAAAAATGGCTTGAGACACCATGGGAGGGAAAGCCGTGAGCGAGGCTCAGAATGGAGGAAATGTGATGGAACGATTGACACAACGACTTAGGACCGGAGAGGTCCTTATGGCATCAGGGTACGAGGAGAAATACACGGAGCAAGAGTGGATTAGCGTGCTGCAAGACCGCCTTGCCGCCTACGAAGAGACGTGGCTGACGCCGGAGGAAATCGACATGGATCACGAAGCCGCAGAGCAGCTCCGCCATCTGTGTCGAGACTTCGATCTTGACCGGTTGGAGAAACTGGCCGAGGCCGACAGAGACGGACGCGTGGTGGTGCGTCCGTGCAAGGTGGGAGATACGGTGTATGAGGTTACAAGTCGAAAAACCATAAGCGAATACCGAGTAAAGGCAATTCGTGTGGAATTGTTTTGTACATTCATTGAATGGGATATCGTCGCCGGGTTTGTTGATAAATCCATTTTCGGCGTACCGGTTGATGAAATCGGCAAGACTGTATTCCTCACCCGCGAGGAAGCGGAGAAAGCATTGGAGGCGATGAAAAATGAGTAAGGCTGTCATGCTGAGCATCCGCCCGAAGTGGGTGGAAAAGATCGCCAACAGTGAAAAGACTATCGAAGTCCGCAAGACCAAGCCGAAGCTGGACACGCCGTTCAAATGTTACATCTACTGCACGCTGCCAAAATATCCGCACGGGGACTTCATTGCGACGGACTATCCAATGCCACAGTTTTACGGCGGCGGCAAGGTCATTGGAGAGTTTACCTGTGACCAGACATTTCCCATCAATGTTTTCGACAATGGTAGCATTCAGAACTGGCTTTTCGAGCACATGGAGCGATCTTGTCTTGCATACGAGGAGCTTGCTGGCTACATCGGCAACAGGAAAACCGGCCACGGCTGGCATATCGCCGACCTGCTGATCTATGACCAGCCGCGGGAGCTGAGCGAGTTCACAGGGTTGCGAACATTCAAGGGCGGCTTTGAGCTGCGAAAGATCGACCGCCCGCCCCAGAGCTGGTGCTATGTGGAGGCGATGGAGAATGGATGAATGCAAGAACATGGGCTGCTCGTGGCGCTCAAACTCTACAAGCAACCCGTACCATTGTGATATTTTCACCTGCCAGAGACGTGACACCGGGACGGTGTTGATTGCGAGTAATCACACGCTGACCAAAGACGAATTTATAGCTTTAAGGAGGGCTGACAATGGCTGAATACATTAAGCGGGAAACTGCCGTAAGAGCGGTGATGGCGGCGAAATGGGTGGACGGTTCCGACGGTGCCATGGCAATGGAGATCGTTGCATCGCCAGCAGCCGCCGACGTGGCCCCGGTGGTGCATGGAGCGTGGCAAGTAACAGACAGATTTAAGGCCTGCAGCGTATGCGGATATGCTTTTGCTCGATTATTGCCAGACAAATACTGCCCCCACTGCGGGGCCAAGATGGACGGAGGTGCTGACCATGAGGACGATTGACGCTGATAAACTGGTTGATATGCTATATGACAATGAGTTTGCTGTACTTTGCCCGTTGGATGAAGTAAGCGGAGTAGTTGACCCTTGCCCCACCGTGGATGCCGTAGTTGTGACACGGCGCGAGGACTGCAAGCACTTCAAGAGCTACGGAACGACGTCGCTACGCATAGATGGAAAAAACATCAAGGCTGGGTGGTGTCATAGACGGGCTCGGTACGACGAGGAGTACAGGATGCCGCCGGACGGTTTCTGCTCCTGCGGCGAGAGAAAGGACGGCGGGGATGGCTGATCCGTTTGTGTGCGTCCGGCAGCGGGCGGGGCCGTTAGTCAAGGCGCTGGTGACGGACAACTACGGATATCTCCGTCGCTACGGGCCGGGAGCGGTGCGAGGCCGGTGTGGGCCGGCCCTCAGCCGCACCACCGTTGATAAGCTGGAGCTGCGGCTGGCGCTTTTTGGCTATGACGGTATTTTTTACACGCTGACCTTTGACGATGACCATCTCCCGCCGGATCGGGCCGGGGTGGATCGGATCTGGGACGCATTCGCGAAGCGTCTCAGGCGGTGGCAGCGCGGGCCGGTGGACTACTACGTTTACCGGGTGGAGGGCCTCCACGGTGACCACCGGCTCCACATCCACGTGTTTCTTCGGGATCAGGACTTCCCGCCGGCCGTGGTGCAATACCTCTGGCGGACGTGGGGCAGCGCCTACGATGTGCGCTGGGACCGGGCGCGGGTGCTGTCAGAGGGCGGCTACCGTGGGCTGGCGATCTATTTTACCAAGGAGGTCCCGGAGGTGGGGCGCCACCCGTGGGGCTGCTCACGGGCACTGAGTAAGTACCTTCCGCCTCCGGAGGTGACCACCTGCAAGAGCGGCATGGTGCGGCTGCCCAAGGGCGCCACACCGCTGCCCATGCAGGGCCGGGACCGTCCTCAGCTAAGCGGGTGGGGGCTGTATGGCTACAGCCGGTATCTGCTGCCCGAGAAATAGTGCTTTTATTTTAATAACAAGGTTTAGTATATCTATCTATAGATAGCGTATCCTCTTGAAACCTAGGGGATATTTACGGACAACGCCGAGAAAGTGAGGGAAAAGCCTTGATTCCAGCCAGAAACGGTGATAAAATAAGCACAAAGGACGGATGGTTGACTTGCCCGATCTGCAAGCGCAACCACAGACTGCTGAGGATCACAGACGCCACCAGGGCGAGAGGCCTACCGGTCTACTGCCGGACGTGCCACAGCGAGGTGATCCTGGATATTGACGAAGGCCAGAGCGTTAAACGCCAGAGCCAATGACTCCCCGGAGGGGGCGTTGTTGGGTCTGGCGTTTTTGTTTTACCCGGAGGTGATAGCCCGTGGCAACAAAGCCGCTGAGACCGTGTTTATACCCGGGCTGCTATCGGCTGGTGCCCGGCGGGTACTGCGCAGAGCACCAGCCGAAGCGCAAGGAGCGGAGCCAGGCCTGCGCCTCTTGGCGCTGGATGTACCAGACACAAGACTGGAAGACGCTGCGCAGTGAGCAGCTCCTGAGGGAGCCGTGGTGCCGCGAGTGTGCTCGGCACGGCATCCGGACGAGGGCCACGGACGTGGACCACATCCGGGACCACAAGGGCGACTGGGCTGTGTTCACGGATCCGGACAACCTCCAGAGCCTGTGCCACCGTTGCCACAGCCGCAAGACTGCGGCGGAAATGAGCAAAAACCGAGCGCTTCGGCGGCGCTGATTCCGGAGGAAATCGGCGGACGCTTGGGCGCACGGAGGCTCAGGCCCGCGCCTGTGGGGTTCCTTGCACCCTCCCCCCGGCCTGTTGAAGTTTTCGCCACGGCCGGGAATACCGCGGCCCACCCTCCGTGCGGGATTTTTTCCCCACGGGAAAGTCGGAGGCGGTCCGGCGGCAGTCTGGCGATGGCCAGGGCGCTGCGGGAGCGCAGCGCGAAGGCGCAAAACGTTGCGGAAACGCAGCGAGAAGTAAATCACATGGCATAGACCAAAAGCCTAAAAGGCAAGAGTCAGCACGCACTGGAGATCGGTGCGCGTCGGCCCTTGCCTTTTTTGTTTTCCGGCTCATGACCCGGCCCCTGTGCCGGTATTCATCCTTTCTTCCCTTCCCTTCCGGTCTCCGTGACCTACCACGGAGGCCGGGTCATGAGCCGGAGCTGCCGCCCTGCCTGCGCCGAAGGCCTGCGCTGGATGCGCGGGGTATTGACGTAGACGCGGTGGGGCGGCACGGTCCGATTCGGACACATTTTCCCCGACGCACACGGCGGCGTTCGCGCCGCAGCGGGTTTGATCCTCCTGCGGCGGCCCTGGCTGCCATGCGAGGGTCGCCGTGTGCGCCGGGTATAACAGGAGAATCAGCATGGCAAAGAAAAAGACACCCGGCGGGACAGCCGGAAAAGGCGGCGTCAATCCGGCGCCGACGAGAGACGATCAGACGGTGCGGATCGCAGCGGAGCAGCTCACCATGGTCCCCATTGACGATCTCATCCCCTACGCAAATAACGCCAAGAAGCACGGCGTTAAGCAGATCAACCAGATCCGGGCCAGCCTGCGGGAGTTCGGCTTCGTAACGCCGGTGCTCATCGATTTTGACAACAACATCATTGCAGGCCACGGCCGGGTGGAGGCCGCCAGAGCGGAGGGCATGAGCGAGGTGCCCTGCGTGCTGGTGACTAACCTGACAGAGGCCCAGCGCAAGGCATACATCCTGGCAGACAACCGACTGAGCGAGACGGCAGCATGGGATACAGAACTGCTGAAAATCGAGTTGGAGGGTCTGGAGGCTTTGGACTTCGATACCGGGATCGCCGGTTTTGACGCGGAGAGCCTAAAAGCCATCGAGGTAAACGCCTACACCCGGGCTGCTCCCGGAAAAGCTGCGGAGCCGGAAGGTAAGCACTTTTGGGGCGACGAAGAGGGCGAAAGCTCCGAGGAATACGAAGCCTTTACAGATAAGTTTAAAGCCAAGAAAACAACGGATGATTGCTTTACTCCGGAGATCGTTTATGACGCCGTCAAGGATTGGGCTGTCGCGCATTATAAACTTGGCGGCGCTCAGATCCTCCGCCCGTTTTACCCCGGCGGCGACTATGAGCACGAGACCTACCCGGATGGCTGCGTGGTGATCGACAACCCGCCATTTTCCATTCTTTCGCAAATTTGCAGATTCTTCGATGAGCATGGCATCCGCTACTTCTTGTTTGCTCCAACACTGACGCTGTTTTCCACAAATGCGGGAAAATCAAACTATGTGCCTGTTTCGGCGGCGGTTACATACGAAAACGGTGCCCGCGTTAATACTTCCTTTGTCACAAATTTGGGGGGGTGGCGCGTGGAGATTTCCGGGGAGTTGTTCTCTTTGATAGACGAGGCTGATAAACGTAACCGGGGTGAATCCAGGATTGAGCTTCCGGGATACATTTATCCGCGCAACGTTTTATGCATTCAGGATTTTGACCTCGCAAAGCATGGACAGTCATTGTGCTTCTCTGATGAAGATTTGCAATTTACACGAGCACTGGACGCCCAAAAGGAAAAAGGTAAGGCCATATTTGGCGGTGGCTTCTTTTTGTCAGAGGCAGCAGCTTCTAAGAAGTCCAAAGCGGAAGAAGCCGCGCTGGAAGTCATGAGCGCACGTTTGGCTGCCATTTCTGAATCTCAGCAAAACTCTCGCGTGTCAGCGGATGGGAAAATCATCTGGCCATTATCTGATCGGGAAAAGGCGCTTGTAAAAAACCTTGGGAAGCACGGCGGTGCCGTATGACGGTACAGGAGGCTGAGCGGATCATCGCGCGGACCAGCAGCCCGTATCTAAAACGGGATATGCAGCGGTTTATCAGAAACCAGCGGAGAAAGGAGGGCCGGAATGGCCGGGAAAAGACAGCCAACGGATGTGGTCATTGCCAACGGGCGAAAGCACCTGAGCAAAGCAGAGGAAGCGGAGCGGCGGGCCGGTGAGGTGAAGGTCTCCCCCGCCAAGACGGCCAAGCCGCCCAAGTGGCTGCCGGAGACGCTGAAAAAGGACTTCCGGGCCATCGGCAAGCGGCTGATCGCCGCCGGGCTCTACACGGAGCTGGACGCTGACACCCTGGGCCGCTATCTGGTGGCCCAGCACCAGTGGCTCATTGCCACCGGCGAGGCAGAGAAGGCGCTGGCCCAGCGGGACCAGGAAGGCGCTGACAGCTGGGGCAAGATCCAGGAGCGCTACTTCAAGCAGGCCCGGAACTGTGCCAACGATATGGGCCTGACCGTAACCAGCCGCTGCCGCCTGGTGGTGCCGGATACCGGCAAGCAGGCGACGGAGGGCAGCAACCCCATGCTGGAGCTGATCCGGGGAGGCATGGATCTGTATGCCTGAGATGCTGACCCTGGCACCGGGCATCACGGTACCCAAGCCGGATGACGGCGCGGAGCTGCGGTACAACCAGGCCGCCGTAGAGCGTGTGGAAACCTTTTTCTCCATGCTGGTGTTCGGCCAGAATGACTGGGCTGGCAAGCCCTTTGAACTGCTTCCGTGGGAGCGCGACCTGATCCGGCAGTTCTACGGCATCGAGGTCAAGGATGATGACGGGCGTTGGGTACGGTATCGGCGCTTCCTCTATAACGAGATCCCGAAGAAAAACGGAAAGAGCGAGCTGGCAGCGGGGCTGGGGCTGTACCACCTGCTGGCTGACGGCGAGCAGAAGCCAGACGTGGGCATTTTTGCCGTGGACAAGGAGAACGCCGATATCATTTACCGCTGCGCTCAGGCCATGGTGGAGAACTCCGTCATTGGGCAGCCGCAACATCGGCCACTGGCGTGGCCACGCCCCAGCGTGCGGGAGATCCGCACCCGCTTTGGCGGACGGATGAAGGTGTATTCCGGTGACGTGGATAACAAGCATGGTCCCAGCTTCTCCGCTATCCTCTGCGATGAGCTCCACGCATGGGCGGGTCGAGCAGGCCGGGAGCGATGGAATGTTTTGACTACAGGCTCCGATGCTGCCCGCGCCCAGCAGACCGTCATGGTGCTGACCACAGCGGGCAACGACCCGGACCGCACGTCCATCGGCTGGGATCGCCATGAGTATTGCCGCCGCATTTTAGCGTGGCGGCGGGGTGAACCGGAGCGGCCAAGCGACACAGACGACAGTGAGTGGCTGCCGATTATGTACGGCATTTCCACTTTAACGCAGGACGATCCGGACAAGATCGCGGATCTGGATATCTACGATGAGACGCTGTGGAAAACCTGCAATCCCAGCTACGGCGTGACCATGAAGGCCCGGAAGTTCCGCAAGGAGGCCCAGGCCGCCAAGATGAGCGAGGCGGCGGAGCGCAATTTCCGGTGGCTGCGGCTCAACCAGTGGATCAGCACCAAGGACGTGGGGTGGCTGCCACTGACCATTTACGATAAGACCCAGATCGGTCCCTCTGCCAAGGCGGAGCGGGAGGTCTGGGTGGCGGAGCACCTGACGGGCAAGACCTGTTACGGTGGGCTGGATATGTCCCTCCGGACGGACCTCAGCGCTCTGGTGCTGGTCTTCCCTCCCCAGCCGGGACTGGATCAGGGCGTGGCCCTGTTCCGGGCGTGGCGGCCTCTTGAGGGCGTGACGGAGGCGGAGCAGCGGGACCATGTGCCCTACCGGGACTGGGAGCGGGCCGGGTTCCTCACCCTCTGTCAGGGCGACATGATCGACAACCGGGACGTGATCGCGGCCATTCTGGACGCCAAGGAGCGGTATGACCTGCGGGCGCTGGGCATCGACCAGTACCTGACGGCCACCATGACTCCGCTGCTCCAGGATGAGGGCGTGGAGATCATCGCCATCCCTCAGACCATGGCGGGCATGAGCCCGGCCATGAAGGAGCTGGAGGGCCTGATCCGGGAACACAAAATGCTCCACGTCCACAACACCTGCGCCCGGTGGTGCTTCGGCAACGTCCGGTGCGCGGTGGATGGAAACGAGAACCAGAAACCCATGAAGAACCGGAGCATCGGACGAATCGATATCACGGTGGCGTGGATCATTGCCGTGGCGGCGTGGATGGTGAAGCGAAACCAGAAGCCGGATCTGGCGGCGGCTATGCGGCAGCGAGAGTATCACTTGTAAGGAGTGGAGATATGAAAAAAAGATTTGCAACGGCAATCGTCAAAAATGTCAGCATGATCGTTTTGGTGGCCGGTGCAGCCGTTACGGCTGTAGGCGCCGGGATGATCTATCTGCCAGCCGGTTTGATTACTGGTGGCGTGCTGTCCATGGCTGGTGCTGTGGTAGCCATGTTTGGTGAGGAGGACGACAGATGAGTTTGCGCAAGGGCCTGGTGAGAGCTGGGCGGACACTGGACAGTCCCCGGCAGAAATCTCTCGGAGGGGCGATCCCAACGCTGACTTTGGATAACCCGGCGGGTTGGATCTCCGGCGAGGAGAGCGTAGCCATGAGCCGGGACAAGGCCATGAAGGTGTCAACGGTGAACCGGTGCGTGGAGGTTTTGAGCACGTCTATGGCGGTGTTGCCGGTGTACACCATGAATGAGTCCACTAAGGAGCGGCTGCCGGATCATCCTCTCCAGCCTATGCTGTGGAGCCGGGCCAACGAGTCCATGAGCACCTTCGACTACCAACGGCTGATGATGTGCAACCAGTTGCTGCGGGGCAATGCCTATGCAGGTATCGTGCGGGATCCTCGGAGCGGCCGGCCGCAGGAGCTGATCCCTCTGCCTCCGGACTATGTATCGCCGGTTTTCGATGATATCGGCGATTTCTGGTATGTATTCACCCACCCGGTCAGCGGCGAGATGACGCTGCTTCGTCCGGAGGATGTGATCCACTACAAGGCATACAGCGAAGACGGCATCGAGGGCGTGAGCGTGCTCAAGCGGGCGTCCCTGACCCTGAGCACCGCCCGGGCAGCGGCGCAGTACGAAAACAGCACGTGGCTTAACGGCGGGCAGCCCTGCGGCATCCTGACCACGGATTCCGACCTGGGCGGGCAAGTGCAGCGCGTGCAGGCAGACGGATCTACCGTATGGGTAGATCCCAAGGAGGAGCTGCGGCGCTCCTGGGAGAGTGTGCACCGGGGGCCGGATAAGGCGTTCCGGGTGGCGGTGCTGGATCTGGGCTTGAAGTATCAGCCCATCTCCATGACCAACAGTGACGCCCAATTCGTGGAGAGCAACGAGATCCGGGTGGCGGATGTGTGCCGGTTCTTCGGCGTACCGCTCCATCTGGCCTATGCCGGAAAGCAGAGCTACGCCAGCAATGAGCAAAACGGCATTGAGTTTGTCAACTACACCTTGCTGGGCTACGAGACCCAGTGGGGGCAGGAGGACACCTACAAGCTGCTGCTGCCGTCTGAGCGGGCGGGCGGTCTGCGGATCAAGCGGGAGCTGAAGGTGTTTCTCAAGGGCGACACCACGGCGCAGGCTGCTTACTACCGGGCCCTGCGGGAGATCGGCGCGCTCAACGCTGATGAGATCCGGGCGCTGGAGGACCGGGGCCGGATCCCCGGCGGCAGCACCTACTATGCAAGCTGGAACTTCGGTCCCCTGGCGGATTTCGACCGCCTGAGCGTGATCCGGGCGCTGGGGAAAGATCCGGATGATGGAGGTACAGCATGAATGGAATTTTAAAGGCCGCCCATGTGGAAAAGCAGGCGGTCAACGCGGCGGAGCTGGCGCTCATCAACAAGCAGGCTCTGCGGGAGCTGACAGCCGAGGAGGTCTTCACCTTTCGGCTGGCAGCCTGTGACAATCAGGTGGATCGGGATCATGAGCGGTTTACGGACAAGGCCTTGGAGGGGCTGGCTCCGCTGTTTGTCGGCAAGTCTGTGCTGATGGATCACATGTGGACTGCCGCCAACCAGACGGCCCGAGTTTACGCCGCTGACGTGGAGACCCGGGGCGAGACCAAGCAGCTGGTGCTGCGGTGCTATATGCCCCGCTCTGACAGCACGGCTGGAACGATCGCCGCGATCGAAACCGGCATCCTGCGGGAGTGCAGTGTGGGATGTGCCATGGGCAGCGCCATTTGCTCCATCTGCGGAGCGGATCAGGCCAAAGCTTACTGCGAGCATCATGCCGGAAAGACCTATGATGGCCAGCTGTGCGTGATGGCGTTAGACGATCCCAAAGACGCCTATGAGGTTTCCTTTGTGGCCGTTCCGGCCCAGCCGGAGGCCGGCGTGATCAAGTCCAAGCGCTACGGAGGCCCGGCAGAGCCGGCTTCCGATCCCGAGACCCAGCGCATGGCGGAGGCCATGCAGGAGTTAGAAACAAGACGATATGGAGGTATGTGAGACATGACTTATCAAGAATTGCTGGAACTAAAAAACAAGCGGGCGGAAAAGGTCCGCGAGGGTGAGGGCCTGCTGGCGAAGAAGGATTTTGACGCCCACAAGACCCTGATGGGCGAGGTCCAGAAGATGAACGAGGAGATCGACGCCGCAGAACTTCAGTTGGCCGAGGAAGGCCGCTTCGCCGAGGGCGACCCCAAGATGAAGGCTCTGCACGCCCAGAAGCAGAAGCAGAAGGCGGAAGAGGAGACCGAGAAGAGCGTGGACGCCATCCGGTCTGAGCCGGAGTACGCGAAGGCGTGGGCTGAGGCTTTGCGGACGGGTATGACCGTGAAGAAGTCCATGGGTGTGGAGAAATTCAACATTCTGCACAAGGCCCTGACGGTGGGCGGCGGCACTCCCGCCGGTTCCGACGGCGGTTTCCTCGTTCCCATTGATTTTGACAACGCCATCATCCGGGAGACCAAGGACTATCTGGATCTTTCCACCCTGTTCAACGTGGAGACCGTTTCCACCATGACCGGCTGGCGTGCCGTTGAAATGGCGGGCCAGCGGACCAAGCTGCCTCTGGTGGGCGAGAATACCACCATCGGCAAGAATAACCAGCCCAAGTTCAAGAAAGTCACCTACAACATCGGCAAGTATGGCGACCGCTTGCAGGTTTCCAGCGAGCTGATGGAGGACAATACCGCCGGGTTGATCCAGTATCTGGCCCAGTGGTTTGGCCCCAAGTACATCCTGACCAAGAATGATCTGCTGCTGACGATCCTGAAAAAGCTGACTTTCACGGCTCAGAGCGCCACCACCGACAAGGACAAGGTCAAGGCCATCAAGTCCATCCTGAACAAGAGCCTGAACACGGCATACAGCCGGGGCGCTGTGCTGCTGACCAACCAGAATGTCTACGATGAGATGGATAACTGGGTGGACGGCAACAACCGGCCCATGCTGGTGCCTGACGTGTCCGGCGATTTCGACCGCTTCAAGGGCCGCCGCGTGGTCTACGGCGACAACGATCTTATCGGTGAGAACAAGGCCGCGTCTAAAACCTACGATCCTCTGTTTATCGGCGACTTCAAGGCGGCGGCGACGCTGTTTGTTCGCAAGGGCATGGAGGTAGCGGCTACGGATGTGGGCGGTGACGCATGGGCCAACGACGCCTATGAGCTGCGCTGCCTGTGCCGCATGGACGCCCAGAGCGTAGACGACACCGCTGTGGTGTTCACCGGCTACGAGCGCACCGCCAACGTCTGATCGGAGGGGTGACGGATGGCGGCGTTTAGTGATCGGCAGGCCAGCATCCTGAGCTATTGCCGGATCGATGATCCCACGCCGGAGGACCTGAGCCTGCTGGAGGGTTTCCATGCGGACGCCGTCAGCTATATGCGCAACGCGGGCGTGGCGGAGCCGGAGGCCGGTTCCGCCCGCCTGCCCCAGTACAACACCTGTATTCTGGCGCTGGTGCTGGACGCCTGGGACAATCGGGGCACGCAGACCGCCGACAAGGCGTTTGCAGACAATCCGGCTTTCCGTCGGCGGCTGAACCAGTTGAAGCGGACGGAGCCGGTGCGGTCCGAATCGGACACGGAGGGCTGATATGGACGTGAATGCTGGAAAGCTGAATAAGCGGGTGGAGATCGTGCGGATCTCCACCTACCCTGACGCTGACGGGTACGCAGTCCCCACGGAGACGGTGATCCGGCACCCATGGGCGCAGTTCTCCCGGGTCAGCGGCTCCGAGGCGCTGCGGCAGGGCGCGGACATGGGCGACGTCAAGGTGCGGTTCCTGGTCCGCTCCGGCCATACGGCCATCAGTCGGAAAGACCGGGTGCGGTACAACGGCGCGGACTACGAGATCGAGTACGTCAATGACTACGGCGACAACAGCGAGTATACGGAGCTGATCGCCAAGCTGCTGACGACGGGAGGCTGACTATGAGCATCAACGAGACCATCATCCAAGCGGTGACGCCCATCGTGCCGGTATGCGTTCCGGATGTGTACCGGCCCGACGCTAAGGAGACTCCGGCAGAGGTCTACTGTGTGTTCAACTACACAGAATCCCACGACATATTTGGAGATGACGAACCGCAGGCCATTCGTTATCTGGTCCAGCTGCACCTGTATCTACCGTTGGGGCAGACGCCGATCCGCCTGAAACGGCAGCTTCGGCGGGCCATGCTGGACGCCGGGCTTGCGGTGGGTGATTATACCAACGCCAGCGATCTGGAGGGTCAGCACTACGTTCTGGAGTGTCAGGCGCTGGATCTGGAGGTGGGCTGATGGTCTTCACGGTCATAGGGCTTGATGAGTTCTCCCTGTCCCTTAAAGAGGCTGCGGAGCTGCCGAATTCAGTCAAAGATAACATGTTGAAGGCGGGAGCGGATGTTCTTGTTACAGCGCTGAAGAAAAAAATTGAAGCGTTAGGACTGATCAAGACGGGCAGTCTATTGAATTCCATTCGAGCGTTCCGAAAACTTCGCCATGGCGAAATCATTTATAAGATCTATCCTTATGGTAAGCATGGAACTCGGAATCGTAGGGCTGTGACAAAGGTCTATAAGCAATCCAAGCACGGCAGGACGTACACGGTCGGCGGGGACACTGTCGATGTGACTAATAACGAAGTCGGCTTTATTCACGAGTTCGGCGCATCAAGGCGTGGAATACCCGCAAAAATGTGGATGCACAGCACAGTTGAAGCGTCTGCCGATCAAATAGAAGCGGCAGAGTTCGCCGTGTATGATGAATATTTAAAATCTAAAAATCTGTAAGGAGGAAACCATGGGCAACAAAGCAGTTAAAACACCTCTTGGGATGGTGTCCAGTTACTTCTTCCCCTTTGCCAGCGAGCCGGTGGGCACCCATCCGGTCTACGGCGAGAAGGTGGATATGGGCGCAGCCGTCAAGGGCTATCTGAGCCTGACCACGGCCTCCGGCGACATCACCGGCGATGACGCCATGCTGCTGTATTTCGAGCAGTTCGTCTCCGGTCAGGTCGATGTGGAGACCACGCTGAGCGATCTGGCGGTCAACGCCAAGATCTACGGCCACAGCTACAAGGCGGGCCGTGAGACTGCCAAGGGCGAGGACAGCGCCTCCAACGGCGCCTACGCCTTTATCGAGCCGATCCTGAAGAAGGACAAGACCCTGGTATACCGGGCCTCGTTCTTCTACAAGACCACGGCTATGCTGAGCGCGGAGAAGCAGGAGGCGGACACCCGCAAGAGCGACTTCAATCCCAAAATGAACGCGGTGAGCCTGCGGGTGATGAAGGACAACGCGGACGCATGGCGCGAGCGGCAGGAGTTCCCAACCCAGTCCGAGGCGGAGGCGTTCATTGACTCTCTGGCGGGCGGCACGGCGGCCTACGGCGTGACCATCACCCATATCGGCGCCGGCACCAGCGATCCCGGCGAAGGCACCACCTATGTGACCGCCGGGCAGAGCCTGGCCATCGACTTCGGCGCCAAGGACCCCACGGCGCTGTATGACAACGCCGTTAACGTGACCAGCAATTTGGCCGCGCACAAGTACACCGTCAGCTCCATCGCGGCGGCTCACGAGATCGTGGCCGTCTGGAGCACCTGATTTTTACCGCAAGGACGGCCCGCACCGGGCCGCCCTTGCAGGAGGTTTATGCCATGCGATACGTTACATTTGATTTCGACGGCATCCCTCTGCCGCTTATGCTGACGGCGGGGGCGCTTTTTGATATTTATGACCGCTACGGCGTCCATGACAGCATTCTGCGGGCCACCGGGGCCATGGAGGACACCCCCCAGGGCTGGATGGCCTGCTGTGAGCTGGCGGAGCTGCTGATGCAGCAGGCGGCGCTGTGGCGCAAGCGGCAGGGCTATGCCGACCGCAAGCGGGCCACGGGCTGGCCGTGGCGATCTCAGGACCGGGCAGCGGTCCGCACCGCCGTGCGGCAGGCCATTGCGCGGGGCTTTTACCGGGCAGTGCCCTCCGGAGAGGACGCCGGGGAGGTCAACTTAGTCCTGGCGGCCCGAGAGGATAAGCGGGCGGAGGATCCGGAGCGGCTGCGGATCGGTTTTCTGGCCGTATGCGCCGCCCGGCTGCATCTGCCCCCGGCAGACGCCCTGCTGTTGACGCCGGGCGAGTATCTGGACATGGTGACGCTTTTGAGCGGCGGAGAGGAGGGAGACTATGGCGGTCCGGCAGATTACAACTGAGATCTCGATCAAAAACGAGGCGGAATTCCGGAAGCAAATGAAGGCTGTGAACAACAGCCTTTCCGGCATGAAGTCCGAGATGGCCAAAGTTTCCGCCGAGTTTGACGGGCAGGCCAACAGCGCCGAGGCGCTGCGAAAGAAGCAGGCCATTTTACAGCAGCAGTATGACCAGCAGAAGGAGAAGGTCCAGGCACTGGCCCGGATGCTGGAAAGCGCCAAGAGCGCCTACGATGAGAACAGCGATGTGGTTCTGAGCTACCAGCGACAGCTGAACACGGCCACGGTGGAGCTGATTAAGTTCGACCGGGAGCTGAAGAACACCGACAAGTATCTGGATGAGGCCGCCCAGTCCGCAGACGGTACGGCGTCCAGCATTGATGAATTCGGCAAGGCCGTCAAGGACGCCGGGGACGAGGGCTCCAAAGGCATGGGCCAGCTCAAGGAGGCGTTCGGCCAGCTGGGCGAGGCGGCCAAGAGCGGCGACATCAACGGCGTTGTGGCGGCTCTGGGTTCCATGAAGGGCGTACTGGTGGGCGGTGCGGCTGTGGCCGGGGCCAAGGCTCTGGCGGACGGCATCATCAACATCACGGAGTCCACCAAGGAGTACCGGACCATTTTAGGGACGCTTGAGACCTCCAGCAAGCAGGCCGGTTACACCCAAGAGCAGACCACGGAGATCTACAAAAAGTTTCAGGCAGTGCTGGGCGATACGCAGAAGGCCGCCACGGCTACCGCCAATCTTCAGGCGCTGGGGCTGAGCCAGGAAAACCTGCGGGTCATTGTGGAGCAGGCCATCGGCGCATGGGCTACCTACGGCGACTCCATCCCCATCGACAGCCTGTCCGAGAGCATCAACGAAACGGTGCAGGTGGGCAAGGTCACCGGCGTCTTTGCGGATGCCCTCAACTGGGCAGGCACCAGCGAGGACGAGTTCAATGAGCGTCTGGCCGCCTGCGCCGACACTACCGAGCGGGCCAATCTGGTGCTGACGCAGCTATCAGAGCAGGGCCTACAGGCCACCGGGCGGGCGTGGGTGGAGAACAACCAGGACATCATCGCCGCCAACACTGCCCAGGAGGCCATGAATGAATCCATGGCCCAGCTGGGAGAAGCGCTTCAGCCTGCATCCAGTTTTCTCTTGGAGTACGGGGCCGCCCTGGTGGACGTGGCCGCAGATGGCGTCAATGCGCTTTCCAGTCTGGTGGAGTGGTTCGACAATCTTTTCAACGCACAGCAGAAGGCCACGCAGGCCAGCTTTGAGGCCATCGACAGCCAGTACAGTCTGGCAGACTACCAGGCCAACGGTCTGGTCAATGCCGGCGGTGTCATCGACTATGCAGCCGCCAAGCGGATGCAGGACGCCGGGACATTCAAGCGGGCCGCCGGGGTGTCCAAATCGGATGCGCTCCAGCGGGGCTGGAGTGTCTCGTCTGTGTCGGACCTCCTCAAGCGGCGGGTCAACGGCTCCCACGCCGACGGGCTGGATTACGTCCCCTTTGACGGCTATGTGGCGGAACTGCACCAGGGCGAGGCGGTGCTGACCTCCGGCGAGGCCAGCTTCCTCCGCAGCGCCATGGCGGCTGGGCGGACGCTGGGCGGCAGTCGGCGGAGCAGCCGGGCCGTGTCCGATTCGGACACCGGCGGAAGCGGCGGCACGCCGAAGGTCTATGACCTGACGATCCCGGTTGAGCTAACCATTGACGGTGCCACCTTCGCCCGAAAGGAATACAAGTACCGCATTGCAGAGGACAACCGCCGGGGCGTCTCTCTGGCGGGGAGAGGAGGCAGCCGATGACACGGCCACCCTATATCGTAGACGGCGTGGATTTCACGGACTATGTCAACCGCTGGCAATACTCCGTGGGCTATGTGTACCGGGAGGGGTCCAACGCAGCCCTGCGGCTCAGCGGCTTACAGCCCCGGGATTTGCTGGCCATTAAGACCCGGGTCTCCGTGACGGTAAATGACCAGCAGGGGCCGCAGCTGGCGGCGCTGCTGACGGCGGTGCTTAAGAACTACGTGCAGCTCACCTACTTTGAGCCCAAGGACAACGCCGTCCGGACGGCCACCTTCATGCCCACCGTGGAGGAGGTCAGCATCCCGCCGGTGCCCGGCTCCGTCCGATGGGGTAAGGGCTTCCGGATCACCATGGAGGAGGCGTGACGATGGCAGTCAACGAGATCCGCTATAAGGGCGTCAGCTACGCCACGGACGATGATATCAAGGTCCCATCTGGGATCCTGTATGAAGTCAAGGCCCTCCGCTCCGACAGTCTGGAGGCCAACAGCCTCACCGTCACGGTGTTTTCCGATAACAAGGCCATCATGGGCTTTGCCAAAAATGACAAGGTGGAGTATTTCCGGGATGGCCGCCGGGTGGGCGTGTATTACCTTCAGACGGTGGAGCGGGTAGGCAGCAATGCCTATACGCTCTCCGCCCTCTCTGCGCTGGGACGTCTCATCACCATGCGCCACGTGGGCGGCATCTACACCGGCCAGACGGTGGCGGAGGTAGTCCCCCAAATCTGCGGCCCGGTAGAGGTGATGATCGAGAGCGTATACGCCAGCCGCAAGCTGTACGGCTACCTGCCGTACAGCAACCCGGACACCCGGACCGGCAACGGCCGCAGCGCCCGGGATAACCTCTCCCAAGTCCTGTTTGCCATCGGGGCGTCTCTGGGGGTTGACGAAAACGGCGTCATGCGGGTGGAGAAGCTGTGGGACGGCGTCTCCGCCACGGTCACGGCGGACCAGATCAACGAAAACTCCTGCTCCACCGTGTACGAGACCCCGGTGAGCGCCGTGGAAATCACGGAGCATCAGTGGGTCAAGAGCGGAGCGGATGTCTCTCTATTCGACGGAACCGCCGAAGAAGGCACTCTGGTCACATTCTCCGAGCCGGCCTACAATCTGGTCGGCAACGGCGTCACCGTCCGGGAAAGCGGAGACAACTACGCCATCCTGTCCGCCGGGACCGGCACCCTCACCGGCAAGAGCTACAACCATCTGACCCGCATCATCCGTCGGACGGTGACGGATGGAGTAGAGGAGAACGTGGTGACGGTGAGCGACGCCACGCTGGTGTCCCTCACCAACAGCGTGGACGTGGCCAAGCGCATGGCGGACTACTACCGCCACCGGGAGACCATCCGGGTGGACGTGGAGCCCGGCACGGAGCGGGCGGGCAGAGTGGTGCAGATCTTCCACCCATGGGATAAGGAGATGGTGCAGGCCTGCGTGGAGAGCCGGGAGACAGTGATCTCCGGCATCCTCAACAGCCAGACCAGCGCACTGGTGGGATTCAAGCCCGCACAGCCGGAGGCGGCGGAATATTTCAGTGAGCGGGTTCTGCTGACCGGATCCGGCACGTGGACACCGCCGGAAGGTGCCGAAGCGGTGACGGCGGTCCTGATTGGAGACGGGCAGGACGGCACTGCCGGACAGAATGGCGAAGGCGTGGGGCTTACGGGCCAGACGATCCTAAACACCTGCTCCGGCTCCTTTCCCAGCGCGCCTGCCGGAAAAGGCGGAAAGGCCGGTGCCCCCGGCTCCGGCGGTAAGATCCTCCAGATTACCATGGATATCATCCCCGGCATGAGCTTCTCCTATGCCACCAGCCAAAACGGCGAGGCCGTATTCGGAAGCCATTCCAGCGCGGAAGGCTCTGCGTCTGCCAGTGGTTACTATGATGACGTCACCGGGAAAACCTATGCCCGGCAGGGCGCGGTTGGCTACGACGGCGGTGACGGCGGCGCTCCCGGCGCATCCGGCGGGTCTGTGGCCGGCTACAAAGGCGGCTACGGATACAAACCGGCGGAATACACCATGCGGATGACCGAGGACAACATCCGCTATACGCAGACCTTCAAGCACCAGGGCATCGGCGGACCCGGCGCGGCGATGGGGACAGAAGTCACATGGGGGCCGTCTGTTTTCTCTGTCGGCCTGCCGACATTTATTCCCAATATCGAAATCAAAGGCAGTGCCCCCGGCGCATCGGCAGTTCCCGGCGCTGACGGCGAAAACTACGGCGATGGCGGCGGAGCCGGGCACGGTGGCGGCGGTGCAGGCGGAATTGGCAGTTGTAGCATCTCAATGTCTCCCACGCCCCCGTCTACGCAGCACCAGTCTATCAACTTTTCCGGCGACCTCCAGCGCGGCGGCTCCGGCAGCAAAGGCGGCAAAGGACAGCCCGGCTGCATCATCCTGTTTTACGGGAAGAAGAAAACCATCAAGTCTGGCCCATTGGTACAGAAGGGCGGCGGGTTGTTTTTCGACCGCCTAAACAAACTTTTCATCGTGTGAGGTGTGAAAAATGACGATTGAACAGAGAGTCGCAGTCTTGGAGGAAATTTTCTCCAAGCTGAACGACTATTACACATCCGCCTACTCCGGCGAGGAAATCGACGCGCGGCTGGCGTCCGCCGGTGTGCCTATCGGCATCACCAAGGAGTACAAGAGCGTGGCCGAAATGAACCAGGACTTCACCGGTACGGACGTCCAGCGCGGCCAGTTCGTCCTGATCCTGCCAGACAGCACGGCCTCCGCGGACTACGGCAAGGTGTACCTCAAGGGCACGGCCAACTGGGTGTACGCTTTCACGCTGAACACGCTGACGTCCATTAAAGGCCCCATTGGCCCTCCCGGCAAAAAGGGCGACCAGGGCGATCCCGGCGAGGCCGGTTCCAGCTTCGTCATTCTGGGCTACTTTGATACGCTGGACGCCCTCAAAGCAGCCGTCCCCAATCCCAAAGCCGGTGACGTGTACGGCGTGGGCACCGCGCCCCCTTACAACATCTACATCTGGGATTCCGTCCACAGCAAGTGGGTGGGCAACGGCAACCTGCAAGGCCCGCAGGGCAAGCAGGGTATCCAAGGCCCCGAAGGGAAACAGGGGCCGGAGGGCAAGCAAGGCCCGGAAGGCCCCGTGGGCGGTTCCAGCAACTTTGTCCGCTACGACGCGGCCCAAAACCTTACCGACGAGCAGAAAGCACAGGCAAGGCGGAATATCAACGCCGCCCCCGGTGGGTATGGGATTGGTGAAACCCCAAAGTATATTGCCGATGCCAACGACGCTGTTAAAAATGGGCGATATGCTGTTAATGGGTCAACACTTAATTTACCTGGGCCGAATGGGGACTTGTGGGACTATGCCTACCTTGATGTTTATACGGGTAATCGCCCAGATGTGTACATCAAGCAAACAATGACTTCACCATACCAAAGCTGGCATCAGTGTGAGGTTACGAGATGTTTTTATAGCCCTCGTGGGGGGTGGCAACCTTGGGAATGGGTAAACCCGCCCATGATTTTAGGTACTGAGTACCGCACCACGGAGCGCTATCTCGGAAAGCCGGTTTATACAAAAGTTATAGAGGAATCTTTTTCGGGTGCCGGGGTTACAAATATTAACCATGGCATTGCGAACATCGATAAGTGTGTAGCTGCTACTGGCATTGTTCTGCAAAAAGATTCTTCGTATAATTTCTCGTTCCCGTATTGGTTCACAAACGGCAGCACACTGACGCAAGGCGTATCTGTGTCGATCAATTCAGGTTCGATAGCATTGAATTCTGTAACTGACTACTCGGCAACTTTTTATGCTCAGATAACAATTAAGTACACTAAGACCACCGATTGACCATGGACTATTGCGTGATATGCGGAGCCATTGTGCCGGAGGGACGGTGGGTTTGCCCTTTGTGCGAGAGGAAATGGCCTGAGTTTTAACTGCACGAAAGCAAGTCGGACTTTTGACTTGCACGAAACCAAGTCGGAACTGCCCTAAAAACTGCAACTTTTTAAGGAGTGTGTTATGACGGAGACGATAGTTTGCGCCCTCATTACCGGGGGGCTGACGCTGATGGGCGTATTGATCGCCAACGGCAAACAGCAGGCGATCACCGACACCAAACTGGACGAGCTGACCCGCGAGGTGCGGGAGCACAACAACTTCGCCCAGCGGGTGCCGGTGATCGAGGAACAGATTAAGGGAATCAACCACCGGATTCAGGATCTGGAGCATGAAAACGAACGTTGAAAGGAGAAAACTATGGAAAACATCAAGAAACGGCTGGGGAATCTGCTGGCGGTGAAAAGTCTGGTGACCATCACCATGACGGTGGTGTTCGCGGTGCTGGCTCTGCGGGGTGACATTTCCGGGACGGAGTTTTTGACCATCTTCACGGTGGTCATCGGCTTTTACTTCGGCACCCAGCGGGTCAACGAGGACAAGAACAGGTGAAACCGGTTGAAAATCAACCGAAAATTTGAAAGGGGTACATACCATGGAAAAGATCTACGAGAACATCATCAACGAGGGCAAGAAGAACGGCAAGACCGTGGAGACCATCAACACGGAGCTGAAGGAGGCCGGGGCTAACTTTCACCTGAATCCGGACGGCGGCGTGGCTGGTTGGACGGAGCAGGAGATGAAAGAGGGCTTTATCCCTGCGGAGACCGAGCCGGAGGACGTGCGGCACCTGCATGACGTTGTCCGCTACGATACCGAGAAGGCCGGGGAGACCCTGCGCATCCAGTGCGCCGAGGGCGTGTACGATGTGACGTGGGACGTCTACGGCCATCCGGAGAAGGCTGTGAGAGTCCATGGTTGATACGTTCGACTGCGCCCGTGCGCAGATCTACCACAACACCGGCAAGCTGACCACGGCGCAAATCAAGGCCAAGACTGGCTGCACCCACATCATCAACGGCTACCTGTTCAACGGCAAGTTTCAGCCGGTGGGCTGGACGGTGATCGACGGTAAGATCATCAGCCGGGACAAATACCAGGACTGGGGCGTGTCCATCGGCTCCGACGGCGAACCGAAGATGCTGACGGACCGGGGCGGATCGTTTTTGTCCGGCGTGCCCATCCTCAAGGCCGGGTCCAAGCTCTACCGGGGCCTGACCGCCGACGTGGCCCGTCCCGCTGCCCGGACGGCGGTGGGCTGGCTGGCTAACGGCAAAGTTTGTCTGTGGTGCGATAAGGCCAGCCTGACCCGTGAGCAGTTGCAGAACAAGCTGCTGGGGCTGGGCGTGGTGGATGCCCTCATGCTGGACGGTGGCGGCTCCACACAGGGCATTTTCCCCGGCGGGAAGGTGATCAGCAGCCGAAAGGTGCCCACGCTGCTGTTGTTCTGGGAGCGGAAGGCGGCTACCACAGCCCCTACCCCGGCTCCTACCCCGGCCCCAGTCAATCCGGAGGAACCGGCGCTGGCATGGGGAAAGTCTCACGGTCTTCTGACGGACGCCAACGCCGGGGAGACCGTGACCCGCGCCGACATGGTCCGGGCGCTGTATCAGATTTGGGAGGATAACCATGGTTGAGATCAACGCTTACAGCAAAGCCGCCTCCGGGGGCAAGCAGCTTTCCGCGCATTTCAAGGTGCGGGAGTTTGCGTGTGGAGACGGGTCTGACGCTGTTTTGGTGGCTCCCCGGCTGGTGATGGTGCTGGAAACCATCCGCTCCCATTTTTGCGCTCCGGTGGTCATCCACAGTGCCTACCGGACGCCGCAGTACAACGCGAAGGTAAACGGCGCGGCCCACAGCCAGCACTGCTATGGCATGGCGGCGGATATTTCCGTCAGCGGCCAGAAGCCGGAGACGGTGGCTGCCTTCGCCCGGACGCTGATGCCCGATTGGGGCGGCGTGGGGGTTTATGAAAGCTTTTGTCATATTGACGTGAGAGAGGCCAAGGCTGACTGGAAAGGATAAAACCGAAAGGAGGGCACAGATGGTGGCAACATCCACGCGGAAACGCGCTCTGCAAGTCTGGGTAACCCATGGAAAAAACAAACCGAGAGATCCGGGCGCTGTTGTCATCCATGGCCCCGGCCCGGGCGGCGCAGGCCGTCCGGTTGGTAGGCCTCCCGCCTGACGAAGAAGCGGCGGTGCTGGCGGTGGACGTCCACGGCCAGAGCTGCCTACAGGCGGCGGCGCTGCTCCACGTCAGCGTGGACGGCCTTGCCAAGATCAGACGAAGGGCCTACGCCAAGATCGCGGATGATATGCAGGGATGAGAAAAGCCGTGTCCGAATCGGACACGGCTCTTTCTTTAGATTTGCAGGCTTAATTCCAGATTACAACGGTATCAATTAGGTATTTCCCGGCGGAGTCCCGCACGGTAACGCGGCCTTGCAGATCGTTTCCGCTGATCTGTTCGGGGTCCGCGTAAGCCTCAAAGATCACCTCGCCAGCTTCCGTGATGAAAGCGCCCTCGCCATACTCGGAATCCGCAACGCGGAGGCCATCAGGCAGCTGTAACTTAGCGTGAAGCCATGTGCCGGGGAAATTCTCGTACGGTTTCTCCCGGATTTTTACCGCGTCGGGAACGTTCCGGAAGGTGGAAGGGATCTTGTAAAGATGGGCGATCATGTGCCTTTCCTCCTGTTTTTTTATTTCAATATGTCAATAATCTTGGAAGCGTTGGATTCCGCGAAAATGGTTTCAATTTTGGCAACGTCGGCGGCATACATCAGGCTGAAATAACGCCGGAGACGATCCGCACGGTAATCTGCAAACCAGATTTCAAAGGGCTTCCCGGCATCGGCTGCGGCCTTGTGCATGAGATCCCGCCCGGCTTCGTCGCAGTTTTCCGGCTTGATCTTGTCCGCGATTTCAAAGAAACGGTTTACATCAAGCTGGAGCTTCATCAAATTGTCGCGGATGAATTTTTCCCGCAGGCTGGAAGCGTAGGCGATCTGCTTTTCAGAGACGCCGGTAATCTTGGGGAGGGGGTGCTGTTCGCTGAAGCTGGAAATGTAACCGGAAACGGCGTCCAGCTGGTGCGCACGCTTCTGCGCCGCGTAGCAGTCCGGGCAGGTGGTAATATTTTCCCGCGCCCATGCTTCATAAGTTCCAGCCTCGGTGGAATTTCGGCACATGTGGATATGTTCGAACTCTTTTCCGCAGTGCTCGCATTTTAAAGTGATCTTGACTCTTGCTATTTCAAAAACCTCCTTCTCCGGCGGATCACAGCAGATCCCGGGCGTCCACGCCCAGCGCGTCAGCTACGGAAATCAAATTCTTGGCGGTGAGGTTTCCGGCCTCCGCCTCGCCCAGCTCCACCCGCTGGATCTGGCGGATGTTGACGCCGGACGCCTCCGCAAGCTGTGCCTGCGTCATGCCCGCCATGCGGCGGGACCACTCCATCTTGGTGATTGGGCGGTTATGGCAGTCCCGGCCGTAGTTGACCAGAGAGCAGGCGGTGCAGTCACCATCTGTCCGCTGGCAGTCTGCGTATTTTTTGCGCATCGTGGGCCTCCTTACTGCTCAACCATGCCGGTGGCGGGGTTCCAGTCGGCGACCTTTTCCCAATCGGAGGTGGGCAGGCAACCGGCAGTCTGTTCCCGGCGGCGGATGATGCCGTTGACGTCGCACTCGTAATAATACTTGCCAATGTGGAAGCGGGTCTCACCGCTGCTGATTTTCTTCTGGATCGCATTCATCGTATTCTTCGTCATTGTTTTTTCCTCCTTGGGTTTCCCCTCTCTTTATGCTTTTATTATACGCTAATATTAGCGTAAAGTCAAGAGGGAAAAGCAAAATATTTTCAAAAAGCCGTGTCCGATTCGGACACGGCTTTTCTCTATCTTTCCAGTTCATTTTCGAGCGCTTCGATAATGAATTGACGCTTAGAAATTCTTCTGCTGGCGGCGGCATCGGCGATCTTCTGCATCATTTCTTTAGGGATGTCAGCCGTTAGTCTGGTGTAGTTCTCAGCACGCCACCGCTTTTTCGCCTGGTCCTCTTTCTCAATGGCGGCATCCGACATGGTATAGTGATAGATCTTCCCGTCAGGCATCCGCTTGGTTCGCTCACGCGTCATTCCGCTCCACCTCCAGACCCTTTCTGATGAGCCGCTTGATTTCCGTCTGGCGGGCTTTGCCTTCCAGCGCGGCGAGGATATCAGCATCGGTGTTGTTGTTCAGTTTTAAGCCAATGAAGGTGGTGTTCTGCGCCATCCACTGGCGTTTCGCTTCACTATCCGGCATTGCTTAGCCCTCCTGCGCTTCCAGCAGGTCAAGAAACCAGGCAGCCCCGATTTCAGAAACATCGCGGTCACGCTGGAAACACCGGTAAGACGTCCGCGCGGAGGCGGGGACCTTGTAGTAGTCACTCCGTGAAATTTCGGTGACTTCTTCCGGGTGGGCGATGCGGTAGCCCTTGTTTGATTTCCGGATGGAATAGCTAACCTTCCAGAACTCGTCGAAGCCGATTTCTTTGATATAGATCGTTTTCATTTTCATTCTCCTTTGTCGCTGCGGATCAGATGCTCCGTGGCAATACGGGTGTTTTCGTCGGCGGGTTCTATGTCCCAACCTCTGTCATAGTTGCAAACAATTTCGCCGTTTCGCTTGAGCATCAGTTTGGAAATGCGACCTCCGTTAATTCCCCATTTAGAACCTTCATCGTATTGCTTCATCCAGTAGTGAAAACTCTCGCCGTTGACCTTGATGCTGCCTTCCTTCCACATTTTCGCGTACCCCTCTCCTTTACTGTACCTATAATATACCATAGGTTTAACCTATTGTCAATAGGTTAAACCGAATTTCTCAAAATATTTTTAGGGCAGTTTAAGGGCAGAATACAGGCAGTTTCCGGGCAGTTTGGCTGTCCGGATTTTTTGTATCATTTGGATAGGAAAAGGAGGTGCGCTATGGATCAGCAATTTGCGATCGCAGGATACACAGGCTCCAGCTGCCTGATGTGCGCCATCGACGGCGCAGACATCTGGCAGGTGGATTATTTCGGAAACCGTCAGCAGCTCATCGGCAAGACCTCGGCGGCCTACACGGAGCTGGAGGGCACCACTCAGCAGTACTATGACAAGCTGGTGGAGCTGGGCGTTATCACCCCGCCCAAGACGCAGGAGGAGCTGATGGGTGAGATGCAGTCGGCCATGAGCGACATGGCCGAGATCATCAAGGGCCTGTCGGCCCAGGTAAAGGAGCTGAAGGAGAATGGATCTCAAGCAGATCATAGCGGCCGCGTCGAAGATGTTCCCCAGCGCCGACCTGCAAAACGCGGTGCAGAAGGCGGAGCAGGCGATCAGCGGGACGGCTGACACGCTGGAAGGCGTCCAAAGCACCGCCAGGCGGCTGGGCATTGACCCCAATATCGCCAACAGCCTGTATGCCCGCTACGGAAAGACCATGCAGGCAAAGGCCCTGTGCGGCCTTCTGGGCACCACTCCGGAGGCCCTGCGCTCCGATGCCAACAAGATACTCGGCGGCGCGCAGAATGGCTTCCAGCCACCGCAGAAGGGGAAAACGGGCGGTTCCACCAAATTCCCCCGGCTGAAATAGCCGGTTGGAATAAAAACACGAAAGGAGCACGAACACATGGAAGATCGTAGCACTGGTATGAGCTGGATTGCAGTCCTTTTTGTCATCATCGTGATTTTCGCCATTTTCGGCGGAAATTTCGGCGGCGGCTGGGGCTGGAATCGCGGCAACAATCCCTATCCCCCGCAGGAGGGCTGCAACCGGGTGAGCAACTGCGAGATCGAGAGACAGGAGATCGCCGACACCGCCCGTACCCAGTACCTCATCGAGCAGCAGAGCAATGACACCCGTATGGCCATCAATGCCAGCACGGAGGCCATCACCTCTCAGGCCAGCCGGATCTACGAGCAGCGTCTTCAGGAGACCATCTTCGATCTCAAGATGGAGAACCAGAACCTCAAGAACGGCATCTTCACCAAGGAGCAGACCGACGCTCTGGCGGCGAAGATCTCCGACTGCTGCTGCGGCTTCAACCGCCGGCTGGATGCCATCGAGGGCCGGATGCTGACGAAGCCGAATCTGTACGGCGTAGCGTCCACCTGCAGCGGCCAGATTATTCCCGCATCCTGCGGCTGCAACGGCAGCGGCAACATCTGAGCAACTTTTCCACATCGGAAATAGTTCAGGCCCCTTTGGCCGGGTAATGGGCGGGGCCGGTGCCCCGCCCTTTAGTTTTGAAAGGAGAGTATTATGAGTTGTAAATCTGCTTTGTACACTGCCATGCAAACTCCCACGGCGGTAGCTGTTGGCGGCGTCATTCCTCTGGGCGGCCTGATCCGGCGGTACGGCTGCGACATTGCCCTCAACGGCAACGCGGTCAACCTTGCCGGGACCGGCTATTATGACGTGGACGCCTCCATCACCGCCACCCTCACGGCGGCCGGAGCTGTCACCGTCACGCTCTACAAGGACGGCGTAGCTGTCCCCGGCGCCACTGCCACCGAGACTGGCGCGGCCAGCGGCACGGTCAACCTCGATCTCACGGCGCTGGTGCGGCAGCCCTGCTGCGCTGCCGGTGCGGCCCTGACGCTGGTGTTGTCCGGCGTGGAGGCCACCGTTGACAACGTGGCCTTGCGGGTCCAGAGGATCTGACGGAGGCGCGGCATGGTGCAGATGTTAATTGGGATGCTGCTGGGCGTCATGGCTGCCACCCCCACCGGCCGCAGCATCGGCAACCAGATCGGCAACGCTGCCATTGATAAGGTCAAGGAGGCCATGAAGGCCCCGACGGCCGGAGAGGAGGACAACCATGGAGAATCTGCATGAGCAAATCAAGGCGTATATTCCCAAGCTGGAATACAGCATCCGGGAGTATATGCGGAATCCTGCCACCCCTAACGCGGCGCAGGGGATCATGGCGATGGTGGAATGCCTCAACATGCTCAAGGGTGCAGAGGGGGCGATCTGTACGGGCAGGGAGATGACCAAGGCCGACGCAGAAACGTGGGCGGCCCACATGGTCAACGAGGACGGCACCACCGGCCCGCACTGGCCCATGGAGCAGACCACGGCGCTGGCGGAGAGCATGGGCCTGTCTTGGGACCATATCACCCCGTGGTGCTGGTGGGTCACCATGAACATGATGTACTCCGACTACGGCAGCGTGGCCATCCACTACGGCGTCAGCACGGCGGAGTTCTTCGCGGAGTTGGCTCAGGCGTTCCTATTTGACAAGGACGGCCCTGGCCCCAAGGAGAAGCTGGCGGCCTACTACCACGGCATCGTCAAGGCGGGGGAGCAGGGCTGACTGTGTTCGGGACTGTGTTCACACATCCCATTATAACTGTTTCTATCCGCCTCTAACAGCCAGTTAAAAACAGCGAAAAACCGTTGAAATTGCAAGCATCACAAGCAATTCCAACGGTTTTTCATTTGGCGCGGAAGGAGGGATTTGAACCCTATTCTTTCCGGCTGTTTTCAACGGTCTGCGGGTTTCTGTGTTCAGAAGTGTGTTCAGCCAGAAAATATGTGTTCAGAAGCCTTTCTCCATCTTTTCCGCAGCGGCCTTCAGCTGGCCGTCCCGGACGTGGGTGTAGATGTCCATGGTGGTGGACAGCTGGGCGTGGCCAAGAAGTACCTGCGCCGTTTTGGGATCCACGCCGCTTTCCAGCAGGGCGGTGGCGTAGCCGTGCCGGATCTGGTGCGCCGTGACGGTGACGCCGCTGGCGTCCCGGTAGGCATCGTACAGCGAGGTGAAGTGATCGTTTGTCAGAAGGCTTCCGTCCGGCTCCGCGAACAGGTAGCCTTTCCCCAGCTTTTTGGGGAGCAGCTGGGCCAGTGCCGGAAGCAGCGGAACGTCCCGGCATCCAGCGTCAGACTTCGGCTGCTTGATGTGTGGAGAATTGCCTACATGATACACGGATTTTTTGATGTGCACAAGATTTTTCTTCCGATCGATGTCGGCGCCGGTGAGAGCCAGCGCCTCACCCCGGCGGCAACCGGTATAATAAACGAGGAAGGCGAACAGGCCGAAGGGGAGGCCTGCGCTTTTTTTTATGAGTTCGATCTGCTCCGGAGGGGGCGCGTCTCGGTGGGTTTGCGTCAGGTTTCGAGGCGGCTTCACGGCGCTGGCCGGGTTGTAGCTTATAACGCCATCCACTTCGGCCTTTCGGAAGATCTGGCGGATGATCTGCAACTGGGTCACCACGGTTTTCCGGGCGCGGGTGGCGGAGAAGTCCTTGATATACTGGTCGATCTCCTTTGCGGTGATCTCGCCGGGCGGCCTCCCTGCAAATTCCTTCTTGGCCCTGGCCAGCGCCGGACGGTAGCTTTTTTGGGTATTGTGCTCTAAGGTCGGTTCGATCTCCGACCACCATGCGTCTGCGATTTTTTCAAATACAGCGGCCTTTTCCGTTTCGATGCGGTCCGCCTCCCGGTCGAAGGCCTTGACCTTCTCCCAGACCTCCTTGTCGGTTTTCCCCCGGAAGGCCTTACGCTTGCCGTTGATCCGGAGGATCGTCTCATGGAGGCCGTCAGGCCGGACGTAGTATTTCGGGTATCGTGCCATGGGTCACCCACGCCAGAAGCCGACCTGGACGCAATTAAAGTCCAGATACAGGCCGTACAGGATGGCCAGGAACAGGAGCACCAGCAGAGCGGCGATGATGCGGTTCCGGGTTTTGACGCCCTGCTTTATCATCGTAATGATCTCACGTTTGTTGGATAGACGCTTTTCAAGGCCGACTTTCTCAGCCTGCAAGGTTTCTTCCGTGGCCGTATAGTGATTTCCTATGCCAAAAAACTCATCTATGGAAATTCCCAAAACAGCGCAGATCGGCCCTGCGGTATTGATGGATGGCGATTTTGACGCATTTGCAAAAAAGTTGTTGACGGTGGACAGCGGCACGCCCGATTGATCCGCAATGTCTTGAGCCGTCATGTGCAACGCGGCTTTTTTATCTCTGCATAGATCTTGTATCGTCAAAAAAATCGCCCTCCCGTGTCAAAATATCCAATACTGGCAGATAAAATCTCAAATCTGGTTTGGCAGTATACTGCCTGTTTCCTCAATTTGGGCGTTGCGCTGCCCGCCCCATTTTTGTTACGGTAAATATGCGATCAGGCAGACGCCCCCTCTGCCGGAAACGCAAAGTGCCCCCGCCGCTTGTTGCAGAGGCGACGGGGGCACTTTTTATTTTACATCTTCAAAAAATCGAACAGTAATACGCACCCCATAGTAAAGATCTTCGC
>ENA-UESG01000449-UESG01000449.1-human-gut-metagenome-genome-assembly--contig:-NODE-449-length-41188-cov-7.249982_pt1 | contig 41188 bp, 58 predicted proteins | sample MGYA00243002_ERZ508003 | MGnify/ENA primary metagenome ERZ508003 (study PRJEB26167, sample SAMN06115514) | human gut metagenome | host: Homo sapiens | place: China:Shanxi | collected 2015-12-02... | reverse complement strand
ATTGCGAGCTTCGGGAACCCGTGCAGCAATACGCAGGGACAAAGAAGCCGTGTCATGAATACGTAAGAGCCAACCCTTACGAAGCCGCCCGCCTGATGGGGTTCGAGGTGGTTGAGGATGATGAACCACGCACTTGTTTTAACTGCATTGGGTGTGAAATTGAGAAGGACTTTGACCCGCAGGAAGGGTGCAAAAATTGGGTGAAAAGGAAGGAGGCCAACATGGACAAACCGAGAATTTGCGAGGTGCTGGGGGTAGAGCCAGAAGAGAAGTTTGACACTCGCTCGTACAAAGACGCCTATATAGATTTATTTGGCATCATACGGACAAACATCGGATCGGTAATGGATGCTGACCGAGTATGTGAGCTTATCAACCACCCCGACCGCATCATCCGCAAGCCCCGCTGGACGGTGCAGGAGGTGGAACTTTTTAGAGCAATTCACATGCTTTATCCAAAGGCGGAGTATGTAGAAAGAATTAAAGACAGCGGAGTAATTGGATTGAGTAACAATACCTGCGGATGGATAACAGACATTGATAAAGACTTGTTCCCATCCCTCCGTCCCGGCGAATCCGTCAAGCTGAACGAAATCATCGGAGGTACCCAATGAGAGAAATCCTTTTTAAAGCCAAGCGGTGGAGAGACGGGAAATGGGTATATGGAGATCTGAATAATCTTCAAGATAGCGTCATTATTCATTGGTATAATAACGGATGTCGGGTGTCCGATGAAGTTGACCCCTCCACGGTCTGCCAGTACACCGGCCTGACCGACAAGAACGGGAAGAAAATTTTTGAGGGGGATGTTGTAAGACGAGAAACCGATTACTACGGAAAGCATAAAGTTTATGACGAACCAGTTGTATGGGAAGATGACATAGAAAAGGGTTTTTTGGGAGAACCGTACACAAGCGGATATTGCATTCACGGCGGTAATTGGGAAGTCATCGGTTCCATCCACGACGGGGAGGGGGGCAATCATGCTTAAGCTAAAGAACTGCCCGCATTGCGGCGGAGAAGTAATGCTCTGTAGACTGAATACTATGGTTTCTGTTGCAGAGTTTTCTATCGTATGCACAGAGTGCGGACTAGAAACGCGCATTTATGCAAACCCGATGGCGAATTGCTGCTTTGATATGGGCGAGGCGGTCAGGATAATTACCGAAAAATGGAACAGGCGAGACGGGGAGGACGGGCAGCATGAGGGAGGTAGACAATGACCGAAACCGAAGTGATCTCCATTGATCATCACGGCCAGCGGAAGGAGTATCCGTCGATCAAATCTGCCGCAGAGGATGTTGGTGTTCGCCCCTGCCAGATTTCTACCGCCTGCGTTACCGCCCACCGCTGCGCGGGGCGATACTGGATCAAGAAGGAGGATATGGATGGGTGAGTTCCCGGAAAGGCTGAGAAAGTTGCGGGAGTCCATGCGGCCAGTTCGGAGTATGACAGTTACGTCACAACTGATGGGGTTAAGCCCGGATGCGCTTCGGAAATATGAGCGAGGAGAGGTCGAACCGAAGATGACAGCTTTAAAATTGATTGCGGCATATTATCACATTAGTTTGGACGAGCTGTGTAAAATGGAGGACGAGTAACCCTTCATGGTCTCACAAAGAATATCGGATATTCATAAAGTTTTATGAGCAAAAAGCGCCATCTATGCGACAATGGAGCATGAGGGAGTAACTTCCCCATGCTCCTTCTTTTTCCTCCCCTTTCGGGCTGTGTACCAACTACGGCCCAAAGGACAACCCACTCCCCCGGCAGGGTATCTAGTGAGCAGATATTAAACGGAAAGGAGAGCCTCTCTTGTACGTTTCCTGCCGGGGGACTCCCTTCACGTTAACCTGCTCCAGAGTTTCGCAATCGAAGCCGACATGCGGAGCAGATAACGACTGAGCGGTGGCGGAACAGGTAGACGCTATGGTGACGGGTAGGGTGGCACCTATTATCCTGCTGGCGGTACGGGTATCATCCCTCGAGTTTGTAGGCCGCAGTAATGCGCGACGGGCGTTAGGCAGCAATCCACTCATGTGAGGTGCAAATCCTCACCCGCTCAAATTTGCCGCCTCGCAGTTGCAGGAGACGGGGGCGGAAAGATCAATATTGAGGGGTTACGCATGGCGGGGTAATCTCCCGCCGCCTCTCCTAACATATACGAAAGGAGAACCCTCAAATGAATGAGCTTATGATTTTCAACAACCCGGAGTTTGGAGAAATCCGGACCATAGAAGAGGACGGCAAGGTGATGTTCTGCGGGAGTGATGTGGCAAAGGCGCTGGGATACAAACGCCCCGCTGATGCAATCACTACTCATTGCAAGGGGTCGGTGATTCGCCGACTCCCTACCAACGGTGGTGAACAGGCTATGAAGTTCATCCCCGAGGGTGACATTTACCGTCTGGCAGCCAAGTCAGAGCTGCCGGGGGCGGAACGATTTGAAAAATGGATTTTTGATGAGGTGCTTCCGTCTATCCGCAAGCATGGGGCCTACATAACTCCTGAAACCCTTGAAGCGGCAATTATGAATCCGGATATTATGATCCGGCTGTGTACTGTGCTCAAAGGAGAACAGGACAGAAGAAAGGCACTGGAGGCAGAGCTGGACCGGAGCAAAGAATGGTACTCCATCAAAAGAGTTGCCCACATGAATGGACGGTCTCATAAGGACTTTGATTGGAGGAAACTCAAAAGAGAAAGTGAGCGGATGGGATACGGCGTGAGGAAGATTTTCGATGCTAACTACGGTGAGGTAAATATTTACCATATGAAAGTGTGGGAAAAAGTTTACCCCAATATGGAGCTTTGATACAAGGGCGTGCCCGTCTCGCTGAAATGATGGGAGGGTCGGGTACGGGGATGCAAACAAAGATAAAGCGTCATCGTATTGGAGAAGTGTCCAGCAAGTACGGATACAATCCGGGACAGTTTGACCAAGACCTGGAAGCCCGTAAAGCCCGCTCAGACGCGCTGTGGGCGGATTTTCTGGGATGGATGAAAGGACACGAGATAACCCCTGACGAGGCCAGAGTGCTGTTCAGGAGGCTGTTTGAAGAGTATTTGAAGTAGGTGAGGTGATATGCCGAATGAACAGAACCTTATACCGATGGACCAGAGAAGCCAGAAGGAAGCCAGAGAGCTGGGCCGAGAAGGCGGTCGTGCATCCGGCGAAGCCCGCCGACGCAAGAAAAGCCTGAGAGAAGCGGCGGAATTATACCTGTCTCTGCCGGTTTCCGACAAAAGAGCATGGAACAAATTAGCCAAAGATGGCGTTGCCCCAGAGGATGTGGACAACCAAATGGCGATCATCGCCGGGCTGTCCATCAAGGCCGCTAAAGGAGACGCCAAGGCGGCAAAGGTGCTGTTTGACCTGCTGGGAGACCAAAGTAAAACGGAGGACGAGGTTAAGGTGGTAATCGATGTCTGAAATCAGATTGTCAACAGTCCTTGGCCCAGCGTTCCACTTGCTTGCTCGAGATGTGTTCCAACATGGCCACACTCATTATGATCTGTCTGGTGGGCGCGGCTCTCTGAAGTCATCTTGCGTTTCGCTCCTTGTTCCGTTGATTCTACTGACCAATAAAGGGACACATGCGCTGGTCCTGCGCAAGGTTGCAAACACCATTCGAGACAGCGTATATGCTCAATATCTGTGGGCCATTGGCGAACTTGGAATGGCGGACTATTGGGAAGCTAAGGTCCAGCCGATGGAACTGATTTATAAGCCGACAGGACAGAAGATTATGTTTCGTGGCGCTGATGACCCCATGAAGATCAAGTCTATCAAGGTGCCTTTCGGATATATCGCCGTCACCCACTTTGAGGAAAAGGATCAGTTTGCAGGGCGGGCGGAAATCCGAACCATTCTTCAATCCACAATGCGTGGCGGCTCTAAGTTCTGGAACTTCGAGAGCTACAACCCGCCGATCAGCCGGGACAACTGGGCAAACAAAGATAGCCTTGAAGAGAGAGCGGACAGGCTGTGTCATAAATCCACATACTTGGAAGCCCCGCCAGAGTGGTTGGGGGAACAGTTCCTGCGAGAAGCGGAATACCTCAAAGAAACGGACGAGCGGGCATATCAGCATGAATATCTCGGGATTCCGGTTGGTACGGGCGGGAATGTCTTTGAAAATATCGACGTTCGAGAGCTGACAGACGAAGAAGTTTCCGCATTTGACCGGATTTGCAACGGCGTGGACTGGGGATATTTCCCGGACCCGTGGGCATTCAATCGCTGCCATTATGACGCGGCACGGCGTGTGCTGTATATCTTCGATGAGCTGACTCGAAACAAGATGGGCAACCAAGAAACGGCAAATCTACTCCTTGAAAAGGGCTTGACCAGAGAGGACCGCATTGTTGCAGACAGCGCGGAGCCGAAAAGTGTAGCGGACTATAAGAAATTCGGCCTGCACTGCACGGGTGCTATTAAAGGGCCTGGAAGTGTGGAGTATTCCATGAAGTGGCTGCAATCCCTGAAATCTATTGTGATTGACCCAAAGCGCTGTCCGGATACCTGCGAGGAGTTTATGGAATACGAATACGAGCGGACGAAAGACGGCGACATTATCAGCGGATATCCTGATAGAGACAACCACCATATTGACGCCGTCCGCTATGCTACGGAGCCAATCTGGAGACGGCCTGGGCAACAGGCAAAAAATACTTACATACCTCTTTATGCACGGAGGTGAGATGTTGAGGACATATCAAGACCTGCTGGCGGTGGGTGAGAACGAAAAAGACCGCATGGAATTCGTGCGGGGAGCCGTTCAGGACCATACTTCCAGCGATGATTATAAGATTGCCGCTGCTGCGGAGGCGTACTATGCAAAGCACAACCTGACCATTGAGAAGTTCCAGAAATTCCTGTACAAAGCCAACGGGCAGGCTTATCCTGATCTGTTTTCTGCGAACTACAAGCTAAAAACCCTGTTTTTTCGGCGGTTTGTCATTCAGCAGGTGCAGTATGTGCTTTCTAATGGCGTTACCTTCGAGCAGGATGGCACGAAAGAGCGGCTTGGAGAGACATTTGATAGCAGACTGTCCCAAATGGCTAAGAAAGCCATGGTGGACAAGGTGGCGTTTGGCTTCTGGAACTATGACCATCTTGAAGTTTTTAGCTACGCTGATACTCCGAATGAGCCAGGATTTGTACCGCTGTACGACCAGGACGATGGTTTTCTAAAGGCCGGAATTCGCTATTGGAGCCTGGAAGAGACACAAACGAAACGTTATACCCTCTATGAGCTGGACGGATACACAGAGTACATCCAGCGTAAAGGCGAAGACATACAGGTAAGCCAAGACAAGCGCCCCTATCGGCAGACGATCCGCCGGTCAGAAGTGGACGGGGAAACTGTGGAGAGCGGCGACAATTACCCTGGATTTCCGATCATTCCCATGTATGCCAATGATCTTCGTCAAAGTGAGTTGGTTGGAATTCGGGAGTCCATTGACTGTTACGATTTCGTTAAGTCTGGGCTTGCCAACGAAATTGACGATTCCAGCGGCATTTACTGGGTTTTGAAAAACTCCGGCGGCATGGATGACGTAGACATCGCCCGGTTCCTCGATAGGATGCGGACATTGAGAGCCGCAACGGTGGACAGCGACGACGGAGGCGGGGCAGAGGCTCATACACTGGACGTTCCATACCAGGCGCGGGAGGCCATGCTTACAAGGCTGCGGAGTGACCTGTACGAGGATTTCCAGCTTGTGGACATGGATAAGATCATGAGCGGGAACCTGACCGCCACGGCCATCCGAATGGGATATCAAAGCCAAGACGATAAATGCGGAGATTTTGAGTATTACATCCGGGACTTTATCGGGAAGCTGCTGGCTTTGCTTGACATTGACGACACGCCGTCTTTCCAGTGGAACCGCATTGCAAACCAACTTGAAGAAACGCAGATGGTCATGACTGCGGCTACTTATTTGGACTCTGAAGCCATTCTCCGTCATTTGCCTTGGCTGACAAACGATGAGGTAGATGACATTTTGGAGCGGAAAGATGCCGAAGCAATGGACAGGCTGGGGGTGACGAATAATGCCAACAGACCTGGGGCACCAGTGGACGGATCAGGAACTGGAACGGCTGGAACGGAGAATAGCGAGGGTCTACTGGGAAGCCTGGGATGACCTTGAAAAAACAGTCATCGACTACTTTGAACGCTTCCAAGAACGGGACGAACAGATGAAAAAGCTGATCGGAACCGTTCAGAATGGTAAAACCTGGACAGAAGAAGATTACAAACAATGGAGATTGAACCAGATCGGGCGCGGAGAGCGATTTGACGATTTGGCCGTCAAGGTTGCGGAGCGGTACACCAAGGCCAATGAAACCGCAATCGCCTATGTGAATGATGATACGCCGTCTATTTACTCTCTGAATCGCAACTATGCCGCGTATACCATAGAACAAGTAGCTGGTGACGCAGGGTTTACACTGTGGGACGAACAGACCGTAAAGCGCTTGATCGTGGAAGAACCCGACCTGATGCCATATTACCCGCCTGAAAAGGCCGTAAAGCGAGGGATTGACCTGGCATGGGGAAAGAGACAAATCACTGCCTCTGTGACAAGTTCCATCTTGCGGGGCAGAAGTATCAAAGGGATTGCGGACGATTTGCAGAACCGCATATCGGATATGAACCGGACAAGCGCCATAAGAGCCGCAAGGACTGCCGTCACAGGCGCGGAAAACGCCGGGAGGATGGACAGCTATGTGGCGGCGGCTAAGATGGGGATCAAGGTTAGAAAACGGTGGATAGCGACTAAGGATAACAGGACCCGTCACAGTCACGCCATGCTGGACGGGAAAACCGTTGACTATGACAAGCCCTTTGTGTCTGACCTGGGGAGCGAAATGATGTTCCCGGGAGACCCGCAAGGCGCAAAGCCCGGTGATCTGTATAACTGCCGGTGCAGTATGCGGACTGTGGAAAAAGAGGGAACAGAGGCAGAGCCCCGCCAAATGCGAGTAAAAGGGCCTGATGGGCGGTATGTGCTTGTCAATGAAATGACCTATTCTGAATGGGAAGAGTGGGTGAAAAGCCGTGGCGAATAACAGCGAAATGCGAATTGACGTTGTAAACAACTCCGTCCAGGTGGGAGAAGCGTTTCGCGCGGCTTGCCTGCGGGCCTTGGAGCGCTGCGGAATGGAGGCGGAAGGGTATGCAAAGGACCTTGCCCCGGTTGACACTGGGCGGCTTAGAAACGGCATTTCACACGCAGTTTCTGAAGATGAAATGGCCGCTTACGTCGGGACGAACGTCGAATACGGCGTTTACCAGGAATTAGGCACCGGCATTTATGCGGAGGGCGGAGGCGGCCGGCCCACACCGTGGGTGTACCAGGACGCACAAGGCAACTGGCATTGGACAAGGGGCAATCAAGCACACCCGTTTTTGAAACCGGCGGTTGCGGACCATGCCCAAACATATCGGAACATTATCGAAAGCGAGTTGAAGGGCGGATGAAGGTCATTGTTGATGGGATGAAAGACAACAATATTCGCTTTACCTGTGAATGCTGTTCTTGCGTTTTTGAAGCAAACGAAAATGACGATGGATTTTCTGTTGTGACAAAAAACGAGTTTCAGAAATCTGTTTCAATAGATGGTACGGAGTCTGACTATTTCAAAAAGACCGGTCATGTGGTATACGATGAGTTTTCTGCAACAGAAACTAAGGCAATATGCACATGCCCTAATTGTGGGAGCGTTGCGCTTGGAGAAAACACATACCGTCGGTATATTGGAAGAAAAGATTACCGCGTGATTTAGAGGGAACAGCATGGATGAAAAAGCCTGGGCCATCATAAAGGCCATTCTTGACCGTGGAAATGACGCCGTAGTCCGAAAAAAAGGAGATGGGTACATCGTTCTGGAGGACAAGCGAGAAATCAAGTTTCAAGCAAAAGAAACCCGCCCCGGTTAGGGGCGGAAGAAAGGCATTAGTCAACTAATATTTCACGAAATCTTTCTTTGTCATAGTGCACAAGAACCGTGCTTCCACCAGAGCGCAGAGAAACTTCATACCCATATCTGGATGGGACGAGCGATAGCGAGAGGGATTCGTTGTAATCAGCGAACTTGACTTCCCCGGATTTGTGCAATAAATCCCACAACTTGTTAAATCTCGTGTTATTCATCTTGTCGTTTCCTTTCTGCCCTCGTGACCTCCGGGGCGGGCGGTTATTATTTCCGGTTTAAAAATTCCCAGTCCATAACGGCGGAATAGCTCATTTCGTGTGCCCACACCTTCAACACCCGGAATCCGTTGGCCCGCAGGTCATCGGAAAATTCTTTGTTGCTACGGTAATCGTCGTACCACTTAATGTTCAGGTTGCCGTCCTGGTTTCTTACAAGTGCTGTCCTCATTTTCATTTTCTTTTCCTCCCGGCCTGTGGCCTGTCGTGGTTTGTTCCTTGTGAGTATATGATACTATAAGTCTACTTATATTTCAAGCGTTAAAATAGACAAATATAAGTTGACTGATTTGTTTATTGTGTATAAGTTGACTTATAAATGAAAATGTGATACCATATCCACAAGGGAGGTATCACAAATGGGAAGTGAAGCACAAACGAAAGCAAGCGTGAAGTACAACAAGAAAAAGGACAGCATAACGATACGGCCAGATAAGGATACCGGCGCAAAAATACGAAGTGCGGCAGAACAGCGCGGAATTAGCGTGACGGAACTGATAATGACGGCGCTGAAACCGTATATCGAAGAAAAGTAAACACTAAACCCCGCTCTAATTGGTGAGCGGGAAGGACCATTGGGGTCAACTACCGAGAATTTATCGGTGGTTGGCCCTTTTTATTTGGTAAAACCCGCAAAGCAACGCGGTTTTTATATCACAGTCGCCCCCGAAGAACTGGGGCCGAAGAAAAGGAGACTGATTATGAGTTTAACCAGACGCGCCCTGAAAGCTATGGGCATCGACGAGGAAAAGATCGACGAGATCATTTCCATGCACAGCGAGACCGTGGACGGCCTGAAAGCGGACGTTGCGAAGTATAAGGCCGACGCAGAAGCCCTGCCCGAAGTACAGAAGCAGTTGGAAAAGGCGCAGGCGGATCTGGAAGCGGGCAAGAAAGACTCGTGGAAAGTGAAATATGAGGCCATCAAAGAGGAATTTGAAGGCTACAAGACCGAGCAGACCAAGAAGGAGAGCCATGCAGCCAAAGAAAAGGCTTACCGGGCGCTCCTGCAAGAGGCCGGGGTAAGTGAGAAGCGCCTGGAATCCGTCCTGAAGGTCTCCGATGTGGACAGCGTGGAGTTGGACGACAACGGAGCCATCAAGGGCGCTGACAAGCTCACGGAAAGTATCAAGAGCGAGTGGGCGGACTTTATCACCACTACGCAGACCAGAGGCGCACAGACCTCCAATCCCCCGGCAAACAACAACAGCGGTGCAATGACAAAGGCCGACATCTACAAAAAGGATGAACATGGCCGGTATGTTTTGTCCGCCGCAGAGCGTCAAAAGGCGCTCGTGGAAAACCAGATTACTTGAAAGGAATGATATTGAATGGCAGCTACCAATGTTGAGAGCTTTACTACCCCTCGCGATTCGCTCCCCAATGTATATACCACCGTGACCGCCCGCGAGGTGGACTTTGTTACCCGGTTCAATGACAACTGGGAGGCCCTGCGGAACATCTTGGGCATTATGCGGCCTATCCGCAAGACGCCCGGCACTCAGCTGATCTCTTACACCGCAAGCGTGGATCTAGAGGATGGCGAAGTGGGCCCCGGCGAGGTAATCCCCTATTCCAAGACCACCATCGTACAGGCCAAGAAGGATGACATCACCATCCAGAAGTACGCCAAGGCTGTGCCCATTGAGGATGTGGACAAGTACGGCGCGGAGATCGCCGTGGAGAAGTCCGACGATGCGTTCCTGACTAAGCTCCAGAACGTGGTGCTGGGTGACTTCTACACCTTCCTGAACACCGGTTCTCTGGCCGGCACCGCTACCACCTGGCAGGCCGCTCTTGCCCAGGCTCAGGGCAAGGTGCTGGACAAGTTCGCTGGAATGGCAAAGGACGTGACTCAGGTCGTTGGCTTTGCCAATATTCTTGATGCTTACGACTACCTGGGCACTGCTGACATCACGGTGCAGACCCAGTTTGGAATCAACTACATCCAGAATTTCATGGGTTACTCCACGCTGTTCCTGCTGCCCGCCACGATCTCCGGCGGCTCTGGCATTGCCCGGAATACGGTTCTGGCGACTCCTGTGGAGAATATCGACCTGTACTACATCGATCCCGGCGACAGCGAGTTTGCCCGGCTGGGCCTGAACTACACCACTCAGGGTGAGACCAACCTGATCGGGTTCCACGCCCAGGGCAACTACTCCACCGCTGTGGGCGAGAGCTACGCCATTATGGGCATGAAGCTTTGGGCTGAATATCTGGATGGCATTGCCAAGATTACCGTATCGGCGGGGGGTTAATCGGGTCTGACACTTTAACGCTCTTCCCCAGCAGTCAGACCCTATTGGGGAAACAGGTATCTGAATTGGTCGGTGATGATCTGACAGTAAAAGCCGATGGTTCTGTAACTGGTACATTTCACTATGTGACTGGGTATTCCGAGTTCAGCAGTTTGCCAGGTGAAGATAGCGGCTATTACTTCCCCTTCCACCTGACCAAAACCGGGACCAATATGACCTTCAAGAAAAACGGAGAGACCACAAAGGACAAGATTGCCTTTGACCCGGACATTGTATTCCGGGTGACAAAGAATGACACCTTTGAGGTGCTTGTGGACGATGCCAGCGTTGTGACATTCAAATTCTCTGGGGTAACATTTGAACCGCAGGCAAAAGCAAAAACCAGATCGAGAAAGTGATAGGAGGGCGGCGTGATGCTTGAAACCGTTTTGATGTATCTGAACAACTGGTTCGCCGTGGGCCGGTATGACGATACATACATCATCGAGGACGGCGGCATTACGCTGCCTTTCCTCGCAAATGGGCAGTATTTTCGAATTGTGGGGAGCCTGTTCAACGATGGGGTTTATCAGTATCCGGCGGAGCTGACCGATGAGACGTTTACCGGCTCTGTGTGGGCGCTGGCCATTCCAAAAGCATTGTTATCCACGGTAGAGGAAATTACCGCCTGGACGGCCAAAAACGGGGATGGCGGGGCGTACACGTCGGAGAGTTTCGGCGGGTACAGCTATTCCAAGGCCACAAACTCAAAGGGCGTTGCCGTGGGCTGGAGGGACGTGTTTGCCGCCCAGCTTGCCCCCTGGAAGAAACCGGCGGGAAGCTGGCAGTATGCAAACCCGAACCCGCATATGACTCCGCCGGAGCCGCACAAAGACAACCCGTGGAGGTGAGAACGTGTCTTTGCTTGATGATTTTGCACGCACCTGCGTGCTGATGGAAAAAAAGCGTGTGCCAGATGGAGCAGGCGGCTACATGGTGCAATGGGAAGAAGGGGCGGAGTTCACTAACTATCAGGCGCTGGACACCTCCATGGAGGCCAGAATCGCGGAAAAGCAGGGTGTCACAAGCCTATATTCCGCGCTGGTGGACAAGGATTTCCCCATCGAGTACAACGATGTGTTCAAAGACACGGAGACCGGCCAGACCTACCGTGTGACCTCCAACCCGGAGGAAAAGCCTGCTCCTAAATCGTCCACGCTGCCTCTGAAATACTTCACGGCGGAGAAATGGGGCCTGACCACATGACCAAGAACAAAGCCCTTTATGCCTGGTTCAACGAGGGGGAAATCCCGTTTTACCGTGCGTCCTCTGTTCCGGACGATGTGATCATGCCCTATGGCACATACGAGTATATCGAGTCCGCATTTGACGCCGGAGAAGTTGGCCTGACTGCCAATCTGTTCTTTCGGACGGAGAGTGAGGCGATACCGGACGAGGCAGCACAAGAGCTGTCCAAGCGCATCGGATACGGCGGCGTGACAATCCCTTGCGATGAAGGTTATATCTGGCTGAAACGCGGTTCTCCGTTTGCACAAAGCGTTGTTTACGAAGAAGATCCGGCCATTAAGCGCCGGTACATCAACATTACCGCTGAATATCTGACATTCAGCTGAAAGGAGGCCCAAAATGGGCAAATTTACTGTCATCCCGCAGAGCACATTTGAGGAACTGCAGATGGACGCCGGTGTAATTCTAACAAGTTTTGATCCGTCCACACCGGACGCACCGTCTGATGAAGACATTGTGTGCGCTACTACCGGCGGTATCAATATTTCGTGTGTTCCCACTTACTCCGATATGGGCGAGGATGTGGACAACTGCCCCGTGAACATGATGGAACTGAAGCACCTGGACTCTTGGGAATGCACTATGAGTTTTACGGCGCTTGGCACGTCCCCGGAAGCAATCAAACTGGCCCTCGGAGCGGCGGACATCGGCTCTCCCGATACCACAAAAGTTACTCCACGCCGGGATCTGCTGCAGACCGATTTCAAGGATATCTGGTGGGTTGGTGACCGGGCAGACGGCGGCATGGTTGCTGTTTGCCTGAAAAACGCTCTTTCCACCGGCGGATTTTCGCTCCAGACCACCAAAAATGGCAAGGGCCAGGTCTCTGTGGAGCTGACCGGCCATGTGTCCATGGACGCACAGGACACCATGCCTATGGAATTTTACTCTGCAGCACCGGAGGAAAGCACCTGATGAGACTGTCTGATATCAAGGGCGAGCGGACATTGGACGTGATCGCCGACATTATCGATCCGATAGCCAACATTGCAGAAGACGAAGTGGCATCGGAGCTGTTCAAACGGGAGAAGCTCCCAGAGGGCATGACGGCCAATAAATTCCTGTTGCAGAGGGCAAGAAAGGCCGCTCCTGCCCTCCTGAAGGGCCACAAGGGCGACATTATCTCCATCTTGTCCACCATCGAAGGGACCACTCCAGAGGCATACACAGGCACGCTAAACCTCGTCAAGCTCATCAAGGACACGATTGATCTGCTGACCGACGAAGCATTTACGACGCTTTTTATCTCGGCGCAGAGCGGGGATTTCTCTGGCTCTGCGCGGGAGAGTACCGAGGCCGGAGTGTAAAAGCATTTTCCAGGTATGTCTTTGCACGGTTTGAACAAGACGCAAGAGAAAAGGCGTACCGGGTCTATGTAACTGACGTGCTGAAAATCCTTGCGGAGAATACTGCAAAATACTCCGGCGGCAGTTATATGAAGATCAGGTATTACGACCTTATTCGACCGAAGCCGGAGGAAAACCGCACCCCGGAAGAGATCATCGGGAACATGAAAGAAAAAATCGCACGGATAGGGGGTGGAGACGCTGAACCTGTTTGAATTATTTGCCCGGATTATTCTGGATACAAGTGATTATGATGATAACCTAGACGAAGCCAGCAGAAATACAGAGTCGTTTGCTGACAAACTGAAAAACGGCCTGTCTACGGCAGCAAAGGTAGGCGCAGCGGCTTTGACTGCGGCTGCTTCTGGAGTAGCGGCACTCACAAAATCCTCTATTGACCAGTATGCGGAGTATGAGCAGCTTGTGGGCGGCGTAGATACTCTGTTTAAGGATGCGTCCGATACGATCCAGCAATATGCGTCGAACGCATATAAAACTGCTGGCGTATCTGCAAACACATACATGGAGCAGGCGACAGCGTTTTCCGCCTCTCTGATCCAATCTCTGGGCGGGGATACACAGGCGGCGGCTGAGTACGCCAATCAGGCCATCATGGATATGTCTGACAATGCTAACAAGATGGGCACGGACATTGAGAGCATCCAGCAGACTTACCAATCCCTCATGCGCGGAAACTACGCTATGCTGGACAACCTGAAACTGGGGTACGGTGGCACAAAGTCCGAACTGGAACGCCTGGTTGCGGATGCAGAGGAATTGACCGGACAGGCATTAGACCCATCTAAATTCTCCGATGTGATTACTGCTATCCATGCGGTGCAAGAGAACATGGGAATCACTGGCACTACTGCTAAAGAGGCCGCAACAACCATTGAAGGCTCTGTCGGGATGATGAGAGCAGCGTGGGATAATCTGCTTGTCGGCATTGCAAATGATAACGGAGACCTAGGAAGCCTTACATATGAATTTGCGGACACTGTCGAAACTGCGCTAAGTAATATTCTTCCAAGAGTAAAAATAATTTTGGGCGGAATTGGGCAAGTTATTGCAGATATGGGCACAATAATTGCTCAGACGCTTCCTGAAATGATTTCCACAGTTTTACCATCGCTTATCAGCGCCGGGGCGCAGCTTCTTGTGGGTCTGGTGGCGGGCATTATCAGCGCTCTTCCCCAACTGGCGGCGTCTGTTCCGGAAATTGTTTCTGCCCTATACACAAGCATTGTTTCCGCTGGGCCGCAGTTGGCAACAGCAGGCACACAGCTGCTCTCTATGTTCACAAGTGGAATCGAAACCGGAATTCCGGATTTAATTTCCAGATTGCCGCAGATCATAGAAGGAATCCTGAATTTCATTGCAGAAAATCTCCCATCTATCTTGGACATGGGCGTTCAGATTTTGACTTCTCTGCAAGATGGAATTATAAACTCCATTTCGTCTCTTGTTTCGTCTCTGCCGCAGGTTATCTCCGCCATTACTGGGTTTATAGCAGATAATCTCCCAGCCATTGTGAACGCCGGAATTAGCGTGCTTGTAAACCTTGCATCCGGCATTGTATCTGCTATCCCACAGTTGGTTGCTGTATTGCCACAGATTATCTCTGCCATTGTGAACGGTATTGGAAATCTAATGGGAAGTATTGTAGATATCGGTGAAAACATTGTGCAGGGAATTTGGGAAGGCATCCAGAACATGGCAACCTGGATTAAAAACAAAGTAACAGGATTTTTCTCCGGGATTGTCGATGGAGTAAAGGGATTGCTTGGCATCCACTCCCCGTCCACGGTCTTTGCAGACATGGGCAAAAACATGGCCCTTGGACTAGGGGATGGCTGGGACAATGAGTATAGTCATATTCGGCGCGACATTGAGAATGGCTTGAATTTCGGAACCGCTAATGTTGACTACTCCTCTTCCATGTTGGGCCGGTCGCAGTCTGGATTATCCAATGCATTTAATAACATAGCGGCCACAATGGGTCAGAACTTTACAATCACGGTGCAGTCGGTCCTTGACGGTAAAGTTATCGGCGAAACTGCTTATCAGTATAGCCGCAATAAACAGCGGGCTTACGGAACGTAGGTGATGATATGAATGTTACATTCAAAATCGGGACTCTGGACTTATCCTCCAAGCTATCCACCTATAAAGTGACGTGGGAGGTTTCCTACCAGAAGATCATTACAACACTTGACAATGTGGAGCATCCATTTTCTGCACCGAAAAGAGCAATCGTGGATTTCTCTCTTTTGCCCCTTGACGATGACTTGGCCTCGTCTGTTTACGATGCGCTGGCAGAACAGACACAGACGGTTACTTTTACCGACCCATATAGTGCAGCAGATATTACAAGGTCTATGCGCATCACCAACAACCTTGAGGCGGAGTTTGGCCTGAAATCCGTGAACGGAAAGCGGTACTACAAGGGCGGAGAAATCCAAATGAGGGCAAACTGATGCAGCTTACAAGCGATCTCTATAAAGAAATACTATCCAACCCGAACCACTATAAGGAAACCAAACTGAACATTGCAGGGGTGGAGTATGGACAGGAAAACATTGTCTCTGTCCGGACATCCGGTGGACTTTTTACTGCTCCCGGAATCGGAAATTGCGCCGCCCGGCAGATTGACCTTGAAATACTACCGACCGGAGCTATCCCGAGACAGGCTCAAATAAAAGTTTTTGTTCGGTTGGCCTTGGGGGAACAGCGGTCCGAATGGTTGGAAAAAGGCGTATTTTTTATCTCCACTAGGACGAAAGACAAGCGAACGGGAAGCCTGACTATTACTGGATATGACGCTATGTTGAAAGCAGAGTCGGTATGGCTCAACTCCGATTATGATACTGAAAACTGGCCCATGTCACAGCAGGAAGCGGCAGAAGATATTGCCTACCGGATGGGGGTAGAGGTAGACCCTAGAACGGTTCTGACAACATCATTCCCTGTGGATTATCCCGTGGACGAAAACGGTGACTTGACCATGCGGGAGGTACTGGGCTATATCGCCGTATCCAACGCCGGGAATTGGATTATCACCGATGAAGGGAAATTGCTGCTAGTGAAGTATGGCGACATTCCTCCAGAAACGTATTATCTGGTTGAGGAAAACGGCTTTGCAATCACGTTTGGGGGTGACAGAATCCTTGTCTGACAAATTTTTTTTGGGGCCCCACGTCGGGGAGCTAGAGACAGGAGACATACCCGCCAACATCAGCAGAGTCAACTTGTCCGTAGACAGCGACCATTACTATACCGCTGGAGACGATACCGGCCGGGCTATCGAAGTAACCTGCCCATGGGGCACGCAGGAGATGGCGAACAGTATCCTGGCCGCTATCAGCGGGAAAACATATCAGCCTTATACAGCGACGGATGCACTTTTGGATCCTGCAGCAGAAATCGGGGACGCGGTGACGGTAGGCGGATATTATTCGGTAATCGCCTCTATCAACAACTTATTTGACCGAGCCTGTGCTCCAACCATTTCCGCCCCTGAATCGGACGAAATTGACGATGAATACCCTTATGAATCCAAAGAACGCCGTGAAACAAACCGACAGCTCGCCCACACCCACTCCCTAATCACCAAAACAGCCGAGGAAATCCGGCTGGAAGTCAAAAACGAAATTGACGGGCTTTCCGCGTCCATTGATATCAAACTGGATAGCATCACCAGCACAGTGCAGGGATTGGATAACCAAATATCCCAAATCCAACAGACCATAGATTCTATCACCCTAGAAGTTTCCAATAGTACAGCATCTTCCAGGATTAGTTTAGAGATTAACGGGATTACCGTGGCTTCTAAAACTATCAGATTTACAGGAGATATCGTTTTCGAGAGTGATCTTTCGTCTGGCACCACTTTGATTTCTGGCGATTGTATTCGGACTGGCCAAGTTAGCGCCAATTACATCCACCTGGGCGGCAAAATGGATGTGTACCGAACATCCGGTGGAAGTTCATTCGGCGGATATATCGGATATATGTCCGGCATGACAGCATCCGGCAGTTCAACGGCGGGCATCGCCATCGCCAGCAATAACGAGGCGGCAGTGGTGATCTGTACTACCAACGGCGCCCGAATGGGATATGACGGCGTGTCCACAGTGGTATGCACCAGTACACAGGTCTCTATTACCGGGGACACAGTATTCATCAATGGGGAGCCAGCTACAACCTCCGACGCGCGGCTGAAAACAGAAAAGCAATATGACGTGGAGAAATACCTGGGTGTATTTGACCGGCTGAAGCCCTGCACCTTTGTCTATGATGGGCACAAACGCCGCCACTTGGGCCTGATCGCCCAGGAAGTGCAGGAGGCCCTGGCGGACGAAGGTATCCCGGAGAGCGACTTCGCGGCGCTCTGCACGGAACTACCCAGCGAGGAGCATCCGGACGGCCTGTACACCCTGCGATATGGAGAAATCCAGATTATGGCGATTGCTAAAATCCATCAACTCGAAAAAAAGATTAAAGATTTGGAGGAAAAATTGAATGGCTGATTTGACCAAAATCCATGAAGAGGCATCCGGTGCCTATGCAATCTTGTCCTCACTGACTGTTAGCGGAGACGCCGTGGATGCCATTGCAGCTATTAGAGCTAAACTGCGCCGCGTGGTGGAATTATCCGCTCCGGAGGAAACGGAGAAGAAGCATGGCTGACAAAACAATAGGTTCTCTTCCCGTAGCTTCCCAACTTGATAATGATAGCCTGCTAGTTGTAGAGCAACAATCACAGGCGCGTAGTATCAAGGGCGAGTTAATCAAAAAGTTTGCGCAAGCTGCGGCTGCAGAGTCAGTTTCGGCGGCTCAAAAAGCGGCAGAAGAAGCGCAGCTTGCAAAACAGGGAGCTGACGTAGCCAAAGAAGCGGCAGAGGAAGCAAGGACAGGCGCGGAAAACGCGAAAGATGCCGCTGAGACCGCCAAAAACGCCATTGAGAATATGACCGTATCGGCAGAAACTCTACCGCCTGAAAGCAACGCCACAGCCACCAAAACAGCGGTTGCAGAATCTTTCCACATTGCTTTCGGGATTCCGCGAGGCAAACAGGGGGAGCCTGGGCCACAAGGCCAGCAGGGAATTCAGGGTCCGCCCGGCCCTCAAGGCCCCAGCGGCGTAGCTGTTGCGGCTGAAGGGCAATATGCTTTCAACATAGACGAAAATGGGCATTTGATCTTGTACTATACCGGAGATTCCGCGCCCGACTTTGAGATTGGAGAGGACGGGCATCTCTACCTAAATATTGCTTAAAGGAGGGCTGTGTCATGCCGCAGATTGATTTGGGCCAGGTTGTAGGCCCACGGGGAGTACAAGGGGAACCTGGACCGCAGGGCGCACAGGGTATCCAAGGGCCTGCTGGACCAGCAGCTACTATTAATGGTGTCAATGCCTTAATTATTGAGGCAGGAAACAATATCGAGTTGTCTCAAAGCGGCTCCACAACTAGGTTATCAGTCCCGACGGATGCTGCACCAACAGAAGACAGTACGAAACCTGTCCAGTCTGGAGGTGTTGCGGCGTCTTTGGCTAATAAGGCGCCCGCGGGGTTCGGGTTGGGAACAGTTGCTGTTAACATTTCGGACCTGAATGATGCCACAAAAAACGGATGGTACATGAATGGCGCGGGTGGGGAGGCCGTACACGCTCCGGACAATGTTCCTGGTTGGCTTGTACTGGTGTGCGCATACGCTGATGAGATTGTGTTTCAAACTGCATATCGCTACGGGAGTGACGAGGGCCTGATAAGTGCTCGGCGATCCTATCACTATCTTTTTGGAGGGTGGCATCCTTGGGAGTGGATCAATCCCCCCACTCTGTTGGGCGTCGAGTACCGCACCGTGGAGCGATACAACGGAAAGCCTGTGTATGCCAAAGCAATCAATTTCGGTCAGGCACCAAATGCCACACACAAAGAAGTCTCTCATGGGATAGAGAATTTCAGCCAGCTTGTCTCATACACAGGGATGATGGGGGGCGCCAATCTGATCGAAACGCCTGCGCTTGACAGTATTCAGATCAATGCGTCTAATATCCGGATCACGACAAATACGGATGTATCCGCCAGTTATGTATATCTGGTATTACGTTACACAAAAACAACCGATTGAGGAGGGCACATGAAGATCATCAAATATCAGCTGGCAACAGAGATCAACCACGGCACTCCCGAGGAGCCGGACATCGAGACAGTGCTCTCCGGTGTTACGATGCCTTACACAGATGCAAATTACGCCATCGCAGAAGCTGAAGCCTATCAAGGGCAGATCACAGTGGAGAATGATGGACAGCCGGAGCCGGGACCGGGAGCCGAGGACATTACTCTTGATATGCTGGCAGACCATGAGGAACGCCTGTGTATGTTGGAACTCACCACAACCACTGTATGACAGGAAAGGAGCAGAACCATGACAACTGTATACAATCTTTGCAAGCTGCTGATTGACCGGGGGCGGACCGAGGGCCTCCTGGAGAAGATGGACGTGTATCTCGCGGCCGACAGGCTGACCCCAGAGGAATACAGCGCCCTCAGTAAGATGCTGACTGCGGAGGCGGCAGAGTAAGGAGGTCCCAATGGCTGACGAGAAGTGCGTTAGAGACCCCCGGCATGACTGTTTTGGGCTGGAAGCAGCAGCCCGTCTGGAGGGGCGCATCAAGGCCCTGGAGGACTGGCAGCAGGACTCCAAGAAGTTCCATAACTCGTTCTATGACTGGCAGCGGGAGCAGATTGCCCGAGACGCCAAGCTGGACGAGCAGCTTTCCAACATGGACAAAAACATCGAAAAGCTGCTGGCAAAGCAGGAGGAACAGACGGCAAAACCGGGACGCCGCTGGGAGGCCATCGTGGACAAGTCCGTGTGGGCGGTTCTGGCGGCTGTGATTGCGTTTATTTTGGCCCGCATTGGGCTGTAATTTGAAAGGAGTACATACCTATGAAAACCATCGAAGAGATCATCCTGGACTATACCTCTGGAAAGACCGGCCTGCCGGAAACCAACGAGGCTCTGAAAGCGGCGGGCAGCGACCTGTACCTGAACCCTGACCGGAACAAGCTGACCGAAGAGGAGATGCGCAGCACCACTGTGGGTTATTACCCCGACCAGGCCAACGGCTACGGCCTGATGGACCACGGCGTAGGCTGCATGGAGAAGGTCCATGTGGTGAACGGCAAGACTGTGGATGTCAACATGGGCGCTGAGACTGCCTATGTGTACATCGCCGGGAAGAAGTACGAGCTGAAGGGCGACACCCTGGTGGAGCCGGAGGGCTGATATGGAGACACTGAAGAAGCGCCTCGGGAACCTGCTGGCGGTGAAGTCCATCGCCACCATCGTGCTGACGGCGGTATTTGCTTACCTGACCTGCACCGGCGGCGTGACAGCAGAGCAGTTCTTGACAGTGTACACCGTGGTGATCGCCTTCTACTTTGGCACCCAGGCGGAGAAGAAAGCGCAGGCGGACAATGGCAACAGTACGGGAACTCCTTGACATCGCCCGTGGAGAGCTGGGGTACAAAGAGACCCCAGCCAACTCCAACCGGACGAAATACGGTGCGTGGTACGGCCTAGACGGCCAGCCCTGGTGCGTGATGTTTGTGGAGTGGGTCTTTGCCCAGGCGAGTGTCAAGCTGCCCATTGAGACCGCCAGCTGCACAATCTTGATGAACGCCGCCAAGTCCGCCGGGAACTGGGTAACATCCAACTACCAGACCGGAGACGTGGTGATCTACGACTGGGGCGGGGACAAGCGCCCGGACCACTGCGGCATCGTGGAGGCGGTGGGCGGCAGCTCCATCACCGCCATCGAGGGCAACACCGCCATTGGCAACGATAGCGACGGGGGAGAGGTCATGCGCCGGACCCGGACGCTAGGGCAGATTTTGGGGGCTGTACGGCCCGCCTATGACAAGGAGGTCACTATGGACAATACACCGTCTCCCGCCCACAAGGAGGGCGTGGAATGGGCCGTAAAGAACGGCATCCTGACGGGCAACAGCGAGGGGGACCTGATGCTCTCCCGGCCTGTTACCCGGCAGCAGATGTGTACGATGCTGTACCGAATGTGGAAGCTGATGAAATAAGAGGGAGGACGTGAGATTGTGAGCGCAAAAGTGAAACTGCCTGACCCACTGGATAAGCTCTTGCGCTCTCAGCTGGAAAAAGTTATTGAAGAAGCAGCATTCCATACAGACGATGAACTGATCGCAAGGCGGCGTATTATTGATAAGTGGAATCAAATTGATGTGGCAGCAGAATTGGGCTGGTATCGTAGCACAGTTAGCGATCACGAAAAGTATATATTCCGGAGGGTTAAGGATGTAGCAAAACAGCTTTACAAAAATAAGGGAGCCGGGGATTGACCCGGCTCCTTTATCTTTATGTATGTTTTTTTACTGAGCGACATACGCATGTTCCGTTATCTCCATGGTCATTATCGTACCATAGGATGTTATAGATCGGCCCTGTCAAGAATCCGTACAGTCTAATTGTCCCGCCAAGTCTGAGTGAGTGGATAGCCTCTGCCTCGATACATAGCTCTGAAAATCTATCTCTGGCTGGCTTATTGAGCGATGCAACGTCGATCGCATGGTTCTGCTTTTTTGCTGAAATAAAAATGTCGCTCCAAGTCATGCGCTCGAAGTCTTGCAATTTTGGGAAAATCGTAGTCCAGAACTCATGAGAGAGACGTGGCTCATGAAAAGACCATCTAATATTTGGCTCCATATCGCAAGATGCCAGCCGCCAAGATGGATGCTCCTTCATAATGCTGTCCGGGTCTCCGCCCAGCTTGATGCCGGGTAACGGCACCCCGCCTTGTCTGACTTCCGATTTCGGAGTACCACCACATTTAACGCGCTTAGAGCCCGCCATAATACATTGCCATACTTTCCTTTGTGATAGGAGTGTTACACAGGGCTCCAGCGGGGAATCCACGTCTGGCATCTTGCCATGGGCCTTCCATGTGTGTGAGCTGGCTGAGCCACTGGGCATTTTTCTCTCCATAGTATTCCAGAATTTTATTGATGGTATCCTTTTGCCCATCGCTAAGGTTTTCGCTGCTGCCCTTCATTTCATCGGCAGAGACCGAAAATTTTCCCTGGCTGTGATGGAAAAGGGAAGGACACACAGGCCCGTTGGCCCATGCTTCAAAATCTTCGTCGAACAGGGGCGCATCATCCCATACCAAAGACCAAGCCTGTGAATAATAGCACAGCTTTTGAAGTTTCATCGTGGACATAGTGCCACACTTTTCAAGAATATATTTTGCGGTATCAAAAACACTTCCCATATTGCGTACCCCCTTTCTACCTACATTATATTCTTATTCTGAAAAAAGTAAACACGTAAAACCGCCGAAAATGACATGACCACATAAATACCCCCATAATTGCCACACAACTCCCACATGGATACCACCCATGCGGGGATTTTTTGTGAGAAAATTTAAGCATGGAGGACGTAAGGAACAAGGGCTGGTACACGTCGCCGCCCTCCTTGCGGCCTCCTGATTTCATTGATAAGGACGTGTTTTAAGTTGATCCTGAATGGTTCAGAACTGGTTGCCCGGCTAGTGGCCTGCGGCTTTACAGAGTCCAGCGCGTGGGACATCTGCATGAAATATGCCGCTGACGGCAATTACTCCGGTTTGGAAGGATACATCCACCAGCAGGAGCTTTTGTACGATGACAGGAAACAGTACGTTTGAATATTACAACGCCAATAGAGACGGAAAGAACGTGGGCGATTGCACCGTCAGAGCAATTTCCGTTGCCCTGGATCAGGATTGGGACACCACCTATTGGGGCTTGTGCTGGGAGGGTTACCTTGCCGCAGATATGCCGTCAGGAAATCCGGTTTGGGGCAAATATCTCCGCCGTAAAGGCTGGCGGCGCTATCTGCCGGAGTACGAGGATATGACTGTACAGGAGTTCGCTCATGAGCATCCCTATGGCGTCTATCTGCTGGCCTTGGACACTCACATCGTCTGCGTCTTTGACGGGCGCATCGTAGATACTTGGAACAGCGGCGGAAAGACCGTGCTGTATTACTGGATGGAGGATTGAGTATGCCGTATCAATATATGCCCGGCTATCAGCCGTATTATCAGCCGCCCATGGCGGACCAGCTTGCACAGCTTCGTGGGGCGCAGTATCAGCCCATGCCCCAGCAGATGCCGCAGGTACAGCCCCAGCAGGCGCAGGTCAGCGGGCAAAGCATGGTGTGGGTAAACGGTGAGCAGGAGGCTATGGGCTATCTGGTGGCCCCCAATTCCGCTGTGGCCCTGTGGGACAGCAACGCCCCCACCATCTATCTCAAGCAGGCGGATGCCAGTGGAAAACCATCTATCAAGGTCTATGACTTGGTGGAGAGAAATGCCCCCACGACGGCCCCTGCTGCCCCGCAGGCGGCTCCCGTGGAGTATGCTACCAAGCAGGACTTGGAGGCCCTTGCGGCCCGTGTGGAGGCGTTGAGCGTCAAAGAAAAGCCCGCCCGCAAAGCGGCAGCAAAGGAGGATGCGGAATGAACCCCTTTTTCCAGGCGATGGGCGGCAACAGACAGCCCAACATGATGCAGCAGTTTCAGCAGTTCATGAATCAAATGAAAGGCAAGGACCCCAACGCCATGATACAAGAGATGGTATCCTCTGGACGCATTTCCCAAGATCAGCTCAATCAGGTCCAAAAGCAGGCCCAGCAAATGCAGGGGATGTTCGAGGGGATGCGTGGGATGTTTGGGAAGTAACCATTTCTAAACCAATTTTTAAACCATTTCAAACCATTTAATCAAAATCCCGGCCGGGTTTTGAAAATAAATCTACAAAGGAGATAACACAATGAGTCTTTCTTCTGACGGCGCTGTGATGACCATGCCCGTGACTCCTGCCTATCAGGGCGGAAACGGCGGTTTCGGCGGCTGGGGCGGCGATTGGGCCTCCTGGATCATCCTGTTCCTGATCTTCGGCATGTTCGGCTGGGGTGGCTATGGCGGCGGCTGGGGTGGTAACTCCGGCAATGGCCTGGGTTCTCCCTCCGGTCAGGGCTGGGCCACCAGGGCCGACATCAACGAGGGCTTCGCCCTGAACGGTCTCCAGAACGGCCAGACCTCCATCCGGGATGCCGTGAGCAACGGCTTCCATGGCGTGGATACCGCTGTGTGCAACCTGGGCTATCAGACGCAGGCAGGCTTTAACGCCCTCGGCGCCCAGCTGGCGCAGTGCTGCTGCGATACTCAGCGGAGCATTGACGGCGTCCGCTATGACATGGCTACCCAGGCTTGCGATACCCGCAACACCATCCAGTCCAGCACGCGGGACATCATCGACAATGCCAACGCCAACTCCCGGGCAATTCTGGACTTCCTGACCCAGGACAAGATCGCTACTCTGACGGCTGAAAACCAGAGCCTGAAGTTCCAGGCTTCTCAGGCGGCGCAGAACGCTTTCTTCAGCGCCAATCAGGAGGCGCAGACTGCCGAGCTGATCCGCCGCATCAATCCCATGCCGGTCCCGGCCTATCAGGTGCCCAATCCTTATGCCGGATGTGGCTGCAACCCCTGCGGCTGCGGCTGCTAAAATCCAATACATCAACTTTCCGGTATGACCGGAATGTTCGGCCCCGTGCCGATTTTGAACCATGCGGCGGGGCAACAGCCTCGCCGCTATCTTTTTGAAAGGAATGAAGTTTATGGCTGAATACAGCAACAGCGCAATCGTAACCGTTGCCGCTGGTCAGAACGTGCCTTTTACTGAGGAGGCCAACACAGGCAAGCCCTGCATTGTGCATCGAGAAGGCGCTGGGCTGGTGACTCTTCGCGGGCTCACGAACCAGTGCCGGGCAAAATTCAAAGTCTCCTTTGGAGCGAATATTGCTATCCCCACCGGTGGGACCGTGGAGGCCATCACGGCAGCGATCTCCATCAATGGTGAGGCGCTGAACGCTTCCACCGCTACCATCACCCCGGCTGCCGCAGAGGATTTCTTCAATATCTATGTTGCCGCTGTGGTAGATGTCCCTCGCGGCTGCTGCGTCACTGTCGCCGCAAAGAACACCAGCACACAGCCTATTCTGGTAGCCAACAGTAATTTTATTGTTGAGCGCATCGCGTGAAAGGAGAAAAACATGAGAGAATACAGTGAAGTCAGAGAAATCCTCTGCGATCTCCTGTCTGATTCCATCAAAGACGGGAAAATTGCTATCGGTGATGTAGAGATCATCAAGAATATGCTGAGCGGCATTGAGAAGACATACAAGATTGAAATGTTTGAAGAGGATGGTGGATACAGCCGGGCCGGGGATTGGGAGGCTGATATGCGCGGCACTTATGCCCGCGGCTCCAGCTACCGTGGCCGGAAGCGGGATTCCATGGGACGTTATAGCCGGGATGGGCGCATAGGCGGATACAGCCGCCACGACTCCAAAGAGGCTATGATGGAGCAGGCCCGCGAAATGATGGAGGACGCGACCAACGAAAGGGAGCGTGAAGCCATCCGCCGGTTTATGACTGAGCTGGAACGGGATTGATAGGGGGTGACCCCTATGCTAGACCCCAAAGAGATCGACATTGAGATTGCGCGCCTCGAATATGGAGAGAGCAGCTATCCCGCATACGCTAAATTGGCAACCTTGTACACCATCAAGAACCAGATGAAGAAGCAAGAACCGGAAATGCAAAGTCGTACCTATGAGCAAGCCTATTCTGCGGCTCCGGCTGAAATACCTGTAGAGGTCGGGAGATACGGAGACAGTGAATTTCTCCGCGAGGTTGAAGGGAGAAACGAGGAGCAGGTATGGGGCATCATGGATGACTTGATGGATACGCTCCAGGTTGCTAATCCGAGAGTATATAATGGGGTAATGCGGAAGATTAGAGGATTGTAATGTTACTTACGCGTTACTAACAAGCACAAAGTCTTTTGAACAAAGAGAAACCCTAGAACCTTTGTGGCTCTAGGGTTTTCTTGGTGGAGACTACTGGACTCGAACCAGTGACCTCCTGCGTGTGAAGCAGGCGCTCTAACCAGCTGAGCTAAGCCTCCATACGGATATGTAATTTTTTTCTGCCCATAAGACGCCGTGCACAACGGCGTCCTATGGGATGGTGACCCGTACGGGATTCGAACCCATGTTACAGCCGTGAAAGGGCCGTGTCTTAACCACTTGACCAACGGGCCATTTGGAAGTCCATGAAGCGCCGGGGCGCTTCATGGATCTGGTAGCGGCACCTGGATTTGAACCGGGGACACTGCGGGTATGAACCGCATGCTCTAGCCAACTGAGCTATGCCGCCAAATGTCTAACCCGAACGGGCATCAATTACTATACCAGAAGGCGGCGGCGTTTGTCAAGTGTTTCTTCGAAAAAAATGAAAAATTTCAAAAAACCGGAAGCAGAGGAGAGACTCGCTGCCGCTGGCAGGGTGCCCCGAGGCCGGCAGCCCGGATACGGTGGGAATGAGGCCGGGCGGCTCCTGCCGCCCGGCACCGTCTTTTCAAAAATCCACTCATGTCATCGGGCGGACCGGAACGCATTGTAGAGCCGGAAGAGATCCTCCAGGGCGGCGCACAGATCTGCCCGGGCGGACTGGCGGGCTACCTCCCAGGGCACGGCACGACGGTTGGTGGACACGATAGCGGTGACGCCCTCTTGATAGGCGTCCTCCGCGCCGGGGGCCACGTCGCCCACCACGGCCACCACTGGGATCCGTGCCTGCCGGGCCCGGTGGGCGATGCCGATGACCACCTTGCCCCGAAGGCTCTGACAGTCGATACGGCCCTCGCCGGTCAGGACCGCGGTGGCACCAGGCAGCAGGGCATCGAAGCCCACTGTGTCCAGGACTGTCTCGATCCCCATCTGCAGGCGACTGCCCAGGAAGGCCATCACACCGGCTCCCATGCCGCCGGCGGCGCCAGCACCGGGAAGGTCTGCGATCTCCCGGCCCAGGTCCTGGCGGATCACCTCCGACAGGTGGCGCAGATTCCGGTCCAGACGGGTCACCATATCAGGGTCGGCCCCCTTCTGGGGGCCGAAGACGGCGCTGGCGCCATTGGGACCGCAGAGGGGGTTGTCCACATCGCACATGGTCACGATCTCCACACCGTTCAGCAGGGGGGAGCGATGGGACATGTCGATCCGGCACAACCGGTCCAGCGTGCCGCCTACGGGGACGTACTCCGCCCCGGTGCCGTCCAGAAAGCGGACGCCCAGAGCGGCGGCACAGCCGCAGCCGCCGTCGTTGGTGGCACTGCCGCCCAGGCCCAGAATGATGCGCCTGGCGCCGTCCCGGATCGCCGCCAGAATCAGCTCTCCCACGCCGTAGGTGGTGGCTCCCTCAGCACAGAGACGGCCTTCCATCAGGGGCAGGCCTGCGGCGGCGGCCATCTCGATCACGGCGGTGTAGCCATCGGCCAGCAGACCGTAAAAACCAGAGATCTTACGAAAATCCGGACCGGTGCAGGGCACCTCTACCCGGTGGCCGCCCATGGCGGCCAGAAACGCCTCCACGCTCCCCTCGCCGCCATCCGCCACGGGAATGGAGACCACCTCTGCATCCGGCACGTGGCGCAGAAGGGCCTCCCGCATCAGCCGGCAGATCTCCAGGGAGGACATGGTCCCCTTGAAGGAGTCCGGCATGAGAATCCACTTTGACATGAGTTTCCTCCTCTCTGGATGCGCGGGGCGGGCGGAAGGCCCGCCCCGGTCCGGTCACGGGTTGACCACGTTGATGGGGGCGCCCTGAAGGTAGGCCCGCACGTTGTCCACGGTGCAGTCCATGATGCGCTGGCGGCTCTCCCTGGGGGCCCAGGAGATATGGGGGGTGAGGATGCAGTTCTTGGCGGTCAGCAGGGGGTTGTCGCCCCGGATGGGCTCTGTGGACACCACATCCAGCCCGGCGGCCGCCACCTTGCCGGAGTTCAGGGCGTCCGCCAGGTCCTGCTCCACCACCATCTGGCCCCGGCTGTTATTGATGATGATGACCCCGTCCTTCATCTTGGCGATGTTCTCCCGGTTGATGATGCCGGTGTTGAAGGGGAACAGGGGCATTTGGAGGCCCAGAACGTCGGACCGGGCGAACAGTTCGTCCAGGGAGACGTACTCCACCCCCAGCTGCAGAGCTTCGTCCCGCTGGCGCATGTCGTAGGCGATGACATGCATCCCCAGGGCCGATGCGATGGCGGCAGTGTGGATGCCGATGTTCCCGCAGCCAAGCAGGCCGTATGTCTTTCCCGCCAGCTCGATCAGGGGGTAGTCCCAGTAGCACCAGTCCGGGCACTGTTCCCATTTCCCGCTCTTTACCGTATCATTATGATAACCGATGTGATGGCAGATTTCAAGCAGCAGGGCGATGGCAAACTGGCTGACGGAATGGGTGCCGTAGACCGGCACGTTGGAGACAGGGATGCCCTTCTCTTTTGCGCAGGCTATGTCCACCACGTTATAGCCGGTGGCCAGCATGGCGATGAAGCGCATGGAGGGACAGGCGTCCATCACTCGGCGGGAGATGGGGGTCTTGTTGGTGAGGACCACCTCCGCACCGCCGATCCGGGAGATGATCTCGTCCTCATCGGTGAGGCTGGTGCGGTCGTAAACCGTCAGGTCTCCCAGCTTCTCCAATTCTCCCCAGCTGAGATCGCCGGGGTTTTCCGTGTATCCGTCCAAAATGACGATGTGCATTTCATTCCTCCTGTCTGTGTGTCCCCCGGCCCGCAGGGGCCGGGGGACAGCCGATTCCACTGGAAAGTCAGCAGGATTGCAGCAGTTCCAGCGGGACGCCGTACCTGGCGGCCAGATCCGCGAAGTCCTGCTCAATGGCGGGGCTGATGTCGATACCCTCCCGCTCCGCCTGCCGGGTCAGATGGAACTCGATCTCCCCGGGGATCATGATCTCCCGGAAGCCCGGTGCCGTGGGGGCGGCCTTCAGCTCATCATACATGGCGTCGGTCCGGGCTTTGAAGGTTTCCAGATCCACGAATCTGCCGATGTCGATGGCGCCCATGAAGTACCCCACACCGGAGGGCTCCTTGGGATCCTCGAACATCCGGGGGATTTGGCGGCTGTTGTTGCCGCCGCAGAGGCAGCAGCAGATCACGTCGATAATCAGGGCCAGGGCGTAGCCTTTGGCGCCGCCCAGGGGTGTCAGGGCACCCTTGTTGGCTACAGCGGGGTCTGTGGTGGGGCTGCCGTCCGGAGCCAGGGCCCAGTTGTCGGGAATGGACTTGCCCTCCTTCAGGGCCAGAGCGATCTTGCCCTTGGCCACGGTACTGGTGGCCATGTCCAGCACCAGATCCGGGTACTTGCCGGAGGGCACCGCCACCGTCAGGGGATTGGTGCCCAACATGGCGGTGGCACCGCCGAAGGGAGCCACCAGGGCGGGGGAGTTGCAGATGTTGAAGCCGATCATGCCCTCTGCCGCGGCCTGCATGGCGTAGAAGCCGCCGAAGCCGTAGTGAGAGGCATGATTTACGGTGCAAAAGCTGACACCGTATTCCTTGGCTCGCCGGATGCACGCCTGCATGGCGGCAGTGCCGATGGTGGAGCCCATGCCGTTGTTTCCGTCCATAGAGAACACGGCACCACTGTCCATGGTGATGGTGGGCTGGGCGGTGGCGGAGGTGCACCCCCGCTCGATGCGGGTCACATAACCGCTCAGGCGGGTCATGCCGTGGGAGCGGACGCCCCGCATGTCGCTGAACAGCAGGTTCTTCAGCAGCGTCTCGGCGTCCTGGTGGGACATACCTGCCTTCTCCGCCACCTGAATGCCGAACTGCCGCAGGGATTCGACTGTGTATTTCATGGGAAAGACCTCTTTCTACAGATGTTCTTGCTTCGGCGCAATGGCCGCCCGGCGGCGCTGCATCTCGCCCCGCCAGGCCATGATCTCTTTAGCGGTGACCCTCTCACCCCGGGCGATAGCGGCTTGACAGGGCCCCTTCAAAGCTTCCTCGGCGTCCATGGCCCGGACGCAGGCCTCTGCCAGCTGCCCGGCGATCTCCTGGGGGATGACGATGGCGCCGTGGGCATCCGCATGGATCAGGTCGCCGGGGCGGACCGTCATGCCGCAGATGTCCACCGCTGTGCCGGCCTCTACCATGTGGATGTAGGCGTGGGAGATCAGCACCTCCTTGGAGAACAGGTAGAACCCGACCCTCTTTACTTCCTCGATGTCCCGGACGCCGCCGTCGGTGATGACGCCGATGCAGCCCAGGGCCCGGTGGACCGTGGCCTGTACGTCGCCCCAAAAGGAGCCCACCGGCACCCGGTCCAGGTCTTGAATGGCTGCCACCATAGGCAGGTCGAAGTCCTCATACTGGCGGTAATACGCCTCCATCACCGCGCTGTGGGCCGGCGTGGCCGGCTGCCGGGCGGAGATGACGCCGGTGCGGGCATAGCCCACCATGGGTTTGTCGCTCATGGCGGCGCGCATCCGAAGCTCCGGCCGGGTGAAGCCCTCGGTCCGGCCCCGGACACCAAAGCCCTCGATGGCGTTGCAGATGGTGGGGGTGTCAAACTGGGCCAGGGCGTCCAGCTGTTCCTGTGTCAGAAACGCCATCTCAGTACGCCCTTCCCAGCTGGTCCAGCACGGCGTGGGAGGTCTGCATCACGTTCTTGGCGCCGCTGACGATGTAGTTGAAGTCAAAGTTCATGCACATATAGTTGACACCACGGCGTATCCAGTCGGTGACGAACTTCTCGCTGCAGGCGCCGGAGACGCCGAAGAGCTTGCCGGTGCCGGCCAGGGCCTGGCCGATCTTGTCAAATTGCTCCTGCACCTCCGGGTCGTTAACGGTGTAGGTGCGCTCCGGGGTGTTCATGCTCATGGTGAAGTCGTTGGGTCCCACCACGAAGCCGCTGATGCCGGGGAGTTTGGCAATCTCCGGCAGGTCCTTTACCACGTCAATGTGCTCGATCTGTACAATGGTGAGGATATATTTGTCCGTGTCGGCCACATACGCATTCTTGTCCCAGATGCCGTAGTTGACTGCCCGGCGGGTGCCCATACCCCGGATGCCGTCAGGGGGGTAGTGGGTGGCGGCGGCGGCCTGCTTGGCCTCTTCCAGCGAACAGACCATGGGCACCACGATGCCGTCCGCCCCCATGTCCAGGATGGCCTTGATGATGACGGGATCGTTCCAGGGCACCCGGACGATGCCGGCGGCGCCGGCGGCCCGGCAGGCCATCAGATGGTTCTGGATATCCTTGCGGTCGATGGCGCTGTGTTCGCCGTCGATCCAGATGAAGTCGAAGCCGCAGCCGGCGATCATCTCGGTGACGAAGGGGCTGTCAAAGCCCACGTGGGACCCGATGGCCAGCTTGCCGGCGGCCACTTTGTCGGTGATCTTGTGCGCATTATACATGGGAAATTCCTCCTTTAGTAATACATGAGGGCAAAAAGACGGCAGGTCCGGCCGGTCACCAGCCAGACCTGCCGCTGTGAGGACGCTGGTCAATGGAGATTACTTGAAGTAGTCGGCATAGGCCATCATCTTCTCGTTCTCTTCCTGAATGTAGGCAATAGACTCCTCGGTGTCGAGGAAATAGGGAGTCTGGTTGTAGGCGGTCTTGATCTCCTCGGCATACTCCGGCATCTCAGAGATTTCTTTGAACGCTTGGGCAAATTTCTGGCAGATGGCAGGATCGGTCCCCTTGGGGAACATGACATAGTACATCAGATCGTAGGAGAGATTCACACCCTGTTCCAGACAGGTGGGCACGTCGGGCAGGTAGTCCAGCCGCTCGGAGGTCGTGACTGCCAGATACTTAAAATCACCGGAGGTCACATAATCCTGAACGGTTCCGATGGGATTGATAATAACATCCAACTGGCCGCCCAGAAGATTCGCAACACGTTCTGCAGAGGATGAGGCATTGACGATATTCAGCTGCGCATCTTCCTCCACATTCAGTACGACGGATGCCCAGTGAGAGGTGGCTCCAGTGTTGGCGGCGATTTTTACGGTCTGGGGATTGGCCTGGGAATATGCAATCAGCTCCTCCATGGTGTCATAAGGGGCGTCAGCCCGCACGACCACGGCCTCGCCGGAACTCTTTCCCACCACAGCCACGGTCTCAAATGCCTCGGAACCGTAGTCGGCAATGCCGGTGGCCTGGTTGATATTCAGGCAGGTGTGATAAAACAGGCAGGTATAACCGTCGGGAGAGGCGTTCTTGACTTCCTCGGAACCCAGCGCTCCGCCATTGCCGGTGATATTGGTGACGACTACGGTCTCACCCAACACATCCTCCAGATATTTTGCATATGTGCGGGCATTAAAGTCAGTGTCGCCCCCGGCGCCCATGGGAACGATCATGTTGATGGATTTGGTGGGCCAGTCAGTGCCGCCATCCTCCGAAGAGGCGTCATCGGCCGGGGTATCCGGGCTGTTGCCGCAGCCAGCCAGCAGGCTGCACATCATTACGGTTGCACAAAACAGAGAGAACAATTTCTTCCAGGTTTTCATGTTGAATCTTCCTTTCTTGTCATGTTTAACAGCGTCTGCTGTGGTGCACGGTTGGATTCCTCAGGCAGTTGCCTTTTTACGGTCATTTAGCTGCTTGCGAATCGTCAGAACGATGGAGATGGCAGCCGCCACCAGGAACACGCAGGAAATGGGGGATGTCACAAATGTAGAGATGTCACCGTTAGAATACATCAGCGCCCGGCGCAGGTTGGTCTCAATGGTCTCTCCCAGCACAAAGCTCATAATCATAGGAGCCAGAGGAATGTCGAATTTGCTCATGGCATAGCCTACCAGACCGAAGAAAATGATGGACCAGCAGTCGAACAGCCGGTTATTGAGTGCGAAGGCACCGACTACGCACAACACGATGATAATGGGCATCAAATAGTATTTGGGCACCTTTAAAACCTTTGCAAACAGCCGCAGGCCAAACATCTGGACAAGGATCATCAGAATGGAGGCAACCACCATGGCGGCAAACACGCCGTATACCACATCGGGGTGGGTGGTGAACAGCAGGGGACCGGGCTGGACACCGTGGACGATCAGACCACCAAGCAGCATAGCCGTAGCTGCATCACCCGGAATGCCCAAGGTGAGCAAAGGAATCATGGCCCCGCCGATGGTGGCGTTATTGGCGGACTCGGAGGCGACTACGCCGTCAATAATGCCGGTTCCAAATTTCTCCGGGGTTTTGGATTTGTTTTTAATCACTGTGTATGCCAACAGATTGGATGTGGCACCACCGATGCCGGGCAAAACACCAATGCCGGTGCCAATCAGCGCGGAAATCAGGAAATTCCATTTCTGGCTCAAAAATTCTTTTAGGGTGAAGCCGAATCCCTTGCCGGAGAACTGCATCACTTGGCCGGAGCCAGCAGCGAGAGCCTTTTTGTTCGCGGCAGTGCTGAGGATTTCTGAAATGGCATAGAGGCCCACCAGCACGGTCAGAATGTCGAAGCCTCCGCGGAGACCGGAAAAGCCGAAGGTATAACGGCTGACGGCATCAATTGGGGCTGCGCCTACGGTGATGAACATAATGCCTAGAGCCGCAGAGATCAGCCCCTTAATCAGAGATTTCCCTGCCAAGCTGGCAATCAGGGTCAGGGCGAATACCGAAACAGAGAAATACTCCGCAGGCCCGAATTTTAGAGCGAAATTAGCAATGATTGGGGAGACAAATACGAGGATCAGAATGCCGAAAATCGTGCCCAGAAAAGAGAACACCGTGCCCACACCCAGAGCCTTGTAGGCCTGCCCTTTTCTGGCCAGCGGAGTTCCGTCAAAACAGGTGGCCACAGAGGCCGGTGTGCCGGGAATGTTGATCAGGATGGCTGCAATCAGACCACCGGACACGGCACCAATATAAATTGCCATCAGCAGCGCCATGCCTTTGATGGGCCCAAGACTGTATGTAACCGGCAGAAACAGCGCAATGCCGGTCACTGCGGTCAAACCGGGAACGGAGCCGAAAATAATGCCCACAATGACACCGAGAATCATCAACGCCAGCGTATCCGGTGTTGCGATTGCTGCGATGCCGTCGATAAAAAGATCTAACATGTGATGTCCTCCTCTTATCCGAGAATACCGGCCGGCAGGACCATATCCAGACCGTACACAAACAGGTAATAGACACCGATGGCCACGATAACAGAGAGGATGACAATCACAGGCAGTTTCCGCTTCTGCTTCGGTGTCAGCAGCATCATCGTGGCAAACAGGAACAGGGCCGAGGAGATGAGAAAGCCCAGCACAGACATCAACGCCATGTACACAATCAGAATCGCGAATATGGCAATCAGTGCCTTGGTGTCGGCGTTGCGGTTGGCAGCGTCATCGTCCCAGTCCTCCACCTTGAACGTGCCGTCTTCCTCTGTCGGCTTCGCAGAGGGAGCTGCAGGGGGCGGGTTTTTGCCGGCCCTCAAAGAAAAGACCAGCTGCAAAACACTGAGAACAGTCATTAGAGCGCCGATCACCTTGGGAACAAAAGAGGAATCCACCACGGAGGAGCCGCCATAGGCGTCATAGCTGGGAATTGTAAAAGCCAGCGCGAAGTACGCGACACCTACTATCAGAAAAATTACGCCAACCAGAAGCTCTTTGTTGCGAATCGTTTTTTTCATCCACTCTCACCTCTGAAATCGCATCATGTTCTCGGCTCCTTGGGCACCACCACGGGCCAGGAAGGCTGGCGGCCGGAGAGCACTTCGTCGATGCCCATAGCGGCGTGGAGGCCCATGCGGTCCGTGGTCTCCAGCGTCAGAGCCGCGTTGTGGGGCGTGACCGTCACGTTGGGCAGCTGGAAGAGCGGATCGTCCGGGCTGGGGGGTTCGGTTTGGAACACGTCCAGCCCCGCGCCGGCAATGGCGCCGTTCTGCAGGGCCTCCGCCAGATCCGCCTCCCGGATCAGGTCGCCCCGGGCCGCGTTGATCAGATAGGCCGTGGGCTTCATCATCCCGATCAAACGGCGGTCCACGCTGTTGCGGGTCTCCGGGGTGGAGGGCATGTGGATGGAGACGATGTCGCTGCCGGCGAAGATCTCCTCCATGGTCTCACGGCGGCCCACTTCCGGGTCCCAGCGGTCTGCAGGAAGGAAGGGATCATAGCCGATTACCTCCATGCCGAAGCCGTTGATGGCCTTCTTCGCCACCATGTGGCCGATCTTGCCCAGGCCTAGCAGCCCCAGGGTCTTTCCCTCCAGATCCATGCCCTTGACCCGGTTGCGGATGTCGTAGTCGCCGCGTCTGGCCGCCCGGTCAAAGAAGACCAGCTTCTTGGCGCAGGCCAGGATCAGCATCATGGTGTGCTCCGCCACCGCCACGGTATTGCTCAGGGGACCGTTGGTGACCCAGATGTTCAGCTCCCTAGCCGCGTCCAGGTCGATCTTATCCAGCCCCACCCCGTGCTTGCTGATGACCTTCAGGCGGGGGGCGGCCTCCATGATGGCACGGGTGATATGCTCATTCCGGGCCAGCAGGGCATCACAGTCTGCCACATCCTCCAAAATCGTCTGCTCGTCTGTCCCACGGCCCATTTTTATGGTATAGCCCTTTTCGGCGAGATAGTCTTTTCCGGGCTGAGAAATGTCCGAAGGGATCAGAACTTTCTTTTCCATTCTTGTCACGTCCTCTCTGTTGGTTGTTCGCCTTATTATAAAGCAATCTCTGTGCCAATTTTGGAAAAATCAATGTTTTTGGATGCCACAAAATTTTTGCTGAAACTCCGTTGAGCGGTTTTTCAGATTTTCACAAAAGTGTCTCCAAAATTTTGCAGCCTCAATTGGTTGTTTTCACCGGAGAGTGTTTTATTCGTTCAAAATAGTGTTTTAACTGTTCTAAATCGTCTCAAATAGAACAGACGGCGGCTTGACGTAAAAAGCGGCTTTTGCTATGATGGGCAAAGAAGCACACCGATTTTTGGGAACAGGAGGCTGCTATGGTTCGGATTGCCATCGTCATTCCCTACGCCAGCATGGCAAATCTCGCCTGGGACGTGTTCCAGGAGCACACGGAGCAGATGCGCCTGCAGGCTCTGGACGCCACGGAGTACTCACTGGACATCCTGGTGGCGTCCACGACCCAGGAGCTGCTGCCCCAGTGGCCGGACTGCGACGCCATGATCGCCCGGGGCGCCACCTATCTGGACTTGTGCCGCCGTTCCCTCTCTATCCCGGTGATCGAGCTGATTATCAACGGAACGGACATTGTCAATACTCTATTGCAGCTGCGGCAGAAGTACGGCCCTGTTCCGGCCGCCATCCTGGGAACCCAGAACATGATCCTGGGCGTGGAGAAGCTGGCCCGCCAGCTGGGTGTGGACGTGACGCCGTACTGTTTTCAGGAGAACAGCCTGCTGGAGATCCGCCGTTGTGTGGAGCAGGCAGCCAGAGACGGGAAGCGGGTCATCATCGGCGGCGGCACCGGCTGCCGCCTGGCGGAGGAGATCGGACTGACCTCCATGCTCATTACCTCCGGCCGGGAGGCATTCTGGAACGCCATCTCGGAGGCCAAGCAGCAGGCCAAGATCAGTCAGGTGGAACGGGAGAAGGCCCTGAGCTTCCAAACCATGCTGGACAACGCCTATGAGGGGCTGGTGGTCATCGACCGCAATCAACAGATCTCCTTTTTGAACACAGCTGCCATCCAGATTTTGCAGCTCTCCCGCCGGGAACAGTATCTGGGAAAGCCGGCATCCTCCGTGTTCTCCACCCCGGCGTTGAGCCGCATCGTGTCCGCGACGGAGAACACGGACGAGATTATCGCTTACAAAAACACCCACCTGTCCGTCAAAACGAAAAACATGATGATGCACGGCCTCCGGGCTGGAACTGTGGTTTCCCTGCTGAACGCCGCGCAGATCCAGACCACGGAGGACCAGCTGCGCAAAAAGCTCCACTACAAGGGACACAAGGCCAAGTACACCTTCGGGGATATCATCACCCGCAGCCCGCGGATGATAGCCTGTATCCAGGAGGCCAAGGCCTTTGCCCAGACGGACTCCAACATCGTGGTGGTGGGGGAGACCGGTACCGGAAAGGAGCTGTTGAGCCAGAGCATCCACGCCTGGAGCCGTCGGTCACAGAACAACTTCGTAGCCATCAACTGCGCCGCCCTGCCGGAGAACCTGCTGGAGAGCGAGCTGTTCGGCTATGTGGAGGGCGCCTTCACCGGCGCCACCAGGGGCGGTAAGCCGGGCCTGTTTGAGATCGCCCACAACGGCACCATCTTTTTGGACGAGATCTCGGAGATCCCCCTGGGACTTCAGGGGCGGCTGCTGCGGGTCCTGCAGGAGCGGGAGATCATGCGGCTGGGGGACAGTCAGGTGACTCCCATCAATATCCGGGTGATCGCGGCCACCAACAAGAACCTGGAGTCGCTGGTCCGGGCAGGTAAATTCCGCAGCGATCTCTATTACCGCCTGTATGTCCTGCAGCTGAACCTGCCCCCGCTGCGGGAGCGGCAGGAGGACATCCCGCTGCTGACGCAGAGCTTCCTTCGGAACTTCCAGGCTCGGGAGGGCGACGGCTGTCCGCTGGAACTGAGCGATGGCGACTGCCGTCTGCTGCAGAGCTGCCCCTGGCGGGGAAACATCCGGGAGCTGCAGAATTTCTGTGAGCGGCTGGCGGTGCTTTACCGGCCTGGCGTCTCTGTATCTGGCCTGATCGCCCATCTGCTGGAGAGTGCCGCCTCTCCCGAGACGCCGCCCCCGTGCCCGCCGCCGATGCCGAAGGCCGCCCATACCAGGATCGACCTGTCCTATGAGGAGTTGCTGGCCGTTCTTCAGGAATGCGGCGGGAACCGGACGCAGACAGCGGCAAAACTGGGGATCAGCCGGGGGACACTGTGGCGGCTGCTGAAGAAGTATCAGGTCGGACAGACATGAGCAGAGGCATAGCCCATGACGCATGCCGACTGCGGTTTCCAGAGTATGGGCAGGGGAGGGCAACGCTGATGGAACCCCAGCGTACGAGAAAAAGCCCTGTGGCTGTAAAGCCAAAGGGCTTAATGGTTGCTGGTACTCAGTATGTGCAGCATCTGTGCCGCTGGTGGAAGCGGGGCGCCGCTGCAAAGCCTGTCACCCCCACTTTCCTGCCATCACAAGCTTCGTATCCTGTATTCCGGCGTTATAGCCGGAACGCAAGCGATTCCCGACTCCGGCTCACCCCGCTCGAAGGCGCAGTGGAGGACTCAATGCTTGATGCTTGTGCTCCGCCGACAAGCCGAGTCTCCACGAGAAAAGCCCCCTGGCGAAAGCCAGGGGGCTTGATGTTTTTTGCACTTAGTACATGCCGCCCATCTCGCCGCCGGCGGGGGCAGCGGGAGCGGGGGGCTCGGGCTTATCGGCCACCAGAGACTCGGTGGTCAGCACCATGGCGGAGACGCTGGCGGCGTTCTCCAGGGCGCTGCGGGTCACCTTGGCGGGATCGATGATGCCGGCGGAGACCATGTCGCAGTACTCCTCCTTGTAGGCATCAAAGCCGTAGCCGGTCTTGCCGGAGGTGCGGACCTTCTCCAGGATCACGGAGCCATCCAGACCGGCGTTGGCAGCGATCTGACGGATGGGAGCCTCCAGGGCCTTGGCCACGATGCGGACACCGGTCTTTTCGTCGCCCTCCACGCTGGAAAGCAGAGCCTCCACGGCGGGGATCACGTTCACGAAGATGGTGCCGCCGCCGGCCACAACGCCTTCCTCAACAGCGGCGCGGGTGGCGTTCAGGGCGTCCTCGATGCGGAGCTTCTTCTCCTTCATCTCGGTCTCGGTGGCAGCGCCGACCTTGATGACGGCCACGCCGCCAGCCAGCTTAGCCAGCCGCTCCTGCAGCTTCTCCTTGTCATAGTCGCTGGTGGTGGTGGAGATCTGCGTGCGGATCTGGCCCACGCGATCCTTGATGGCCTGGCTGTCGCCGGCACCGTCCACGATGGTGGTGTTCTCCTTGGTGACCTTCACCTGGCGGGCGCGGCCCAGCATATCCATGGTGGCGCTCTTCAGCTCCAGACCGACCTCCTCGGAAATCACGGTGCCGCCGGTCAGAATGGCGATATCCTGCAGCATCTCCTTGCGGCGGTCGCCAAAGCCGGGAGCCTTGACGCACACCACGTTCAGGGTGCCGCGCAGACGGTTCACGATCAGGGTGGACAGAGCCTCGCCCTCCACGTCCTCCGCGATGATCAGCAGCTTCTTGCCGGACTGGACGATCTGCTCCAGGATGGGCAGGATGTCAGCGATGACGGAGATCTTCTTGTCGGTAATCAGGATATAGGGATCGTCCAGGTTGGCCTCCATCTTCTCCATGTCGGTGGCCATGTAGGGGGTGATATAGCCCCGGTCAAACTGCATGCCCTCCACGACCTCGGAATAGGTGTCGGCGGTCTTGGACTCCTCAATGGTGATGACGCCGTCGGCAGAGACCTTCTCCATGGCGTCGGCGATCAGCTTGCCGATCTCCTCGTCGCCGGAGGACACAGCACCGACACGGGCGATGTCCTTGGAGCCGTCCACGGTCTTGGCCTGCTTCTTGACCTCGGCCACCGCGGCTTCCACGGCCTTGGCCATGCCCTTCTTCACCACGATGGGATTGGCACCGGCGGCCAGATTCTTCAGACCCTCATGGATCATGGCCTGGGCCAGCAGGGTGGCGGTGGTGGTACCGTCGCCGGCCACGTCGTTGGTCTTGGTGGAGACCTCCTTCACCAGCTGGGCGCCCATGTTCTCAAAGGGATCGTCCAGTTCGATCTCCTTGGCGATGGTCACGCCGTCATTGGTGATGAGGGGAGCGCCGTACTTCTTGTCCAGAACCACGTTCCGGCCCTTGGGACCCAGGGTGATCTTGACAGTATCGGCCAGAGAGTTGACGCCGGCTTCCAGGGCCTTCCGGGCCTCGTCGCCGCGCTTGATGAGCTTAGACATAGTAATCAAACCTCCTGTAATAGAGCTTCATGTTTCATAAATTAGGGATGGGGAGTTAGGAATTGGGAATTTTGGCGTCCGGCAGAGCCAAACGATTTGAAATTGGCCGTTGCAGGCGGCTCCACAATTTCCGATTCCTGATTGCAAGCGGGAGCGGGAGATTTATTCCACGATCGCCAGAATGTCGTTCTGACGGACAACCACGTACTCCACGTCCTCCAGGGTGACCTTGGTGCCGGCGTACTGGCTGGTGATGACCTTGTCGCCGGGCTTCACGGTCATGACAACGTCCTTGCCGTCCACGTTGCCGCCGGGACCCACGGAGATGACTTCCGCCACGGAGGGCTTCTCCTTGGCGCTGCCGGTGAGGATAATGCCGCCCTTGGTGGTCTCCTCGGTCTCCACCATCTTCAGAATGACACGGTCTGCGAGCGGAGTGAGTTTCATAATGGGGTTCCTCCTTATAGAAATAAAAATTTGAAAAACAAGTTCAGCGTTAGCACTCATATCATTCGAGTGCTAACGCTGCTATCATAGCGCAATGTTTTCCATTTGTAAAGGGGGTATCTATGAAGAATTTGTGAATTCCGAAAAAATCTCCCTCTCAGAAGGGGAGCGCATGGGAGCCGTCCTGCTGGACAGGAGAATTCAACTGTCATGACCAGCTTTCTGCCCAAACGGCTGCCTCAGGCGGACTGACGGCTTCACATCTCACTGTGCCGCATGAAACAGCTCTGCTTGGGGGTACGCATTCTTCACGGATACGATTTTCACCGGCGCAAATACTGTACAATTCACGGGAAAAAGTTTCCAAATATAAAGAAATTTTTGATTTTTATCAAGTGTTCCGTATAATACGAGGTTTCTTTATATGCTGTTGTTGCGGGTTATCCCATACCTCCCTGAAAAATTTTTCAACACAGCATCCGGCCTCGGTCAATGGTCGAGATGAACGGCAAGCCGCCATGGACAGGAGCGGAGGCTGACGCGCCTTTAATGCAATATTTTTATGGCTTTTTCACTGTTCAATAGGAAGTAAGCTTCTTAAAATTTCTCTTGACATTTTCGCTGCCCTAATTTAATATGAAGTCAGCTTCCTAAGAAGTTAACTTCCTATTTGAGGAGTGAGGAGCGTGAAAACGATTATCAAGGATTTGCGAACTGTCGCGGGATTGACGCAG
>ENA-UESG01000441-UESG01000441.1-human-gut-metagenome-genome-assembly--contig:-NODE-441-length-41440-cov-150.257259_pt1 | contig 41440 bp, 71 predicted proteins | sample MGYA00243002_ERZ508003 | MGnify/ENA primary metagenome ERZ508003 (study PRJEB26167, sample SAMN06115514) | human gut metagenome | host: Homo sapiens | place: China:Shanxi | collected 2015-12-02... | reverse complement strand
ATTCCAGCACGGCGGGTTCCAGCGGCCGTTACAGCACGGCGGGTTCCAGCGGCGATTACAGCACGGCGGCAGCCACTGGGGCTTATTGCAACGCAAAAGCAGACGGAAAAGATAGCATTGCCGTTGTAAACGGTGCTTGCGGTAAGGCGTGCGGCGCACTGGGCTGCTATCTGGTGCTGACCGAGTACGATGATGACGGCAATATGCTGCTGGCCAAAATGGCAAAGGTTGACGGAGCCGTTATCAAAGAGAACACCTGGTACACCCTCAAAAATGGCGAGTTTGTGGAGGCTGCACCGTGAAGAAGCACTACAACAAGCGTTGGCTTGAACAGCGCTGGGATGCAAGGCAGCCGGAGCGGTTGGAGCATATCCGGCTGAAACGGCAGCTGAGAACAAAAAAGGAGGTGGACGATAATGAAGCCAAGCATGGGAATCGCAGAGTGCTGCCAGATCATGCGTGATAACAACATTTCGGTGAGTGAGCCAAATTTAAAGGCGATGATTCAGGCGGGTAGCTTTCCCCAGTGGGCGGTGCCATCCGTTGGCACGGACAATGCGGCTCCGTTGATTTCTCGTGCCGGATTTGTGGCGTGGGTGAAGGACTTTTACAAGCTCGAAAAGGTTTACACAAAGGAGGATCCGAAAGAATGAAACTCAAATCTACTACTTACTACTGGTTGGCTGTCGTTTTTGGCGGCGTTGGAATGGGCACAGCTATGGGCGCAGAGGGCACCGCGCAGACCACCGGATATATCTCCGGCACGCTGTTTGCGGTGTCGCTGGTGCTGATTTTGGCCGCTGTTCTGCTGGCTCGTCTGGGCTTTGCCGCAGAGGACAGGGAGAGAGCCGCAAAGCGGCGAAAGTACGGCAAGATCAACCGCACCCACGCCCGCAACCAGGAATACCCGGAGAATCAGGAGCGTGGGGCATGATGACGGCCAAAGAGTACGTTGAGGGCAAAGTCAAGTCCTACACGCGGCTTGCCGAACGCTGCAAGCGAGAAGCCGAATCCTCAGACGACATTGTTGTTCGGGCCGGATGCTCCGCACGGGCAAACGTCTGGGAGATGTGCGCCGAAGAAATGGACAACGTGTGGGAGATGCTGCAAGAGGAGTCCGGGGAGATCACGTATGCCTGACACTGTCCACCATGTCATGTGGTACACCGTGTATGACGCCAAGTCCGGAGACCTGATCGCCAGCGGTACGTCTGAGATGTGTGCCAGACGGCTGGGTTACAAAAGCGCAAACAGATTTGCGTCTGCGAGCTGCCACAGCCGCAACGGCAGGCGTCGGGCTCGCAAGTACATTTTTGAAAAAGAGTGCATCCGACGTGATGAGGTGGACAGTCTGCCGCCGATACGCCGCAAAAAAATAAGAGCCTGCCCGTGCGCCAACACGGACAAGCTCAAGGGTGATGGTTGAGCTCCATCACCACAAAGATATCACAAACAGGAGGTTTTTACAATGGATGACGTGGCATTTTACTATTGCTACGGACACCGCAAAGAGCACTGCAGCATTGACGTGCAATGCTTTGAGGGCGAGCCGGTCAAGGCCAGCGTGGACGCCCAGCACTGGGCAGATGAGCAGATCCAGACCGGTGAATACAGCCAGATCGACGTCAAGGACGCCCTGGGCAACCTGATTTGTTCGAGGTGAATATTTATGCAGAAAGAACGCATGAAGCGTATGACCAAGAGGGAGCGCGTCAAAGACCTTTCCAACAAGGCCGAGGGTATTTACTACTATGTCGGCCCGCAGCACATGACGTTCCGGCTCATCAATGCCGGAAATGACCTCGCAAGCGAGATCAACCACGCAGTGTCCTTTTTCACGACGTTCGCCGAAAAAGGGCACATGGACGATACTTTCAGCCGAGCCGTAATTGACAACATTTACAGGATGGTCGGAAGGATGATGTGCGATATTGACATCATCCACGCAGCGGGCGGCGCGGAGGTCATGCCTGAACCGTACGAAAGCATTGATTTTTGTTACGGGAATGAGTACCGTACCCTGCTGCATGAGGCAGTCATCAATGGATTGCCAGACAACTACAAGGGGCCTCAGCAGAATCCGAATGTGATAAACCTTGTAAAGCCGTCTGTGTCCTTTAAAGACCCCATGGAAAAGTTCGACTTTGACCCTGACGAATACAATGACGGCGAATTTATGAGCTTTACCGAGCACGAAGAGCCGCGCGACCGCAAAATTGTGTTTCACTGCACAAAGTCGGATCTGGATGCGATCAAGCGCTTTGCAAATATCATTCAAATCAAATTCACAGAGGAGGAAATCCACCATGCCTGATACCGCTGCCAAACTAATCACTGTCGAACAGCAACAGCCTGCGCAGGTGCATGAAAATGCTATCCCCCAGGCAATTTCAGAAGAAACCACCATTCAGAATTCCAACGCGAGCGCCGCAATCAGCAGTTGGAAGCTTGCTTGCAGCATGGGGAAAGCCTACGCTCAGCTTCCGGACGGCATGGTTCCGCAGAGCTATAAAGGCAACGTCGCTGCCTGTGCCGTTGCCTGCAATATGGCAGCCAGAATGGGCATGGACCCGGCCTTCGTCATGCAGAATCTGTATGTCGTGCGGGGGAATCCGTCCTGGAGCGGCAAGAGCTGCAAAGCCCTGATTGATAACTCCGGCCAGTTTGCCGGTCGCACCCGCTACCGCATGGAGGGCGAGGAAGGCAAGGACAACTGGGGATGCCGCCTGATCGGTGTGGACAAGGTCACCGGTGAGAAAATCGAGGGGCCGAAGGTCACGGTTAAAATGGCAAAGGACTCCGGGTGGTGGGACAAGCCCAACAGCTTCTGGCCCAAGATGACCGAGATGATGCTCAAGTATCGCGCAGCCGCTTATTTTGCCCGTGCGGAGTGTCCGGAGGTCCTCATGGGTGCAAATGTTGACTGTGAATCTTACGAAGCCCCGATGGAGGATTGATGCATGCTTAACGTTGCAGCCATCATGGGCCGCCTTGTGGCGGACCCGGAACTCAAGACCACCACGCAGGGCACCAGCGTGTGCCGTTTCCGTATCGCCTGCGACCGCAGCTATGTCCGTCAGGGCGAGGAACGCAAGGCCGATTTTATTGACATTGCCGCATGGCGGCAGACTGCCGAGTTCGTCTGTAAGTATTTCCAGAAGGGCAGCCTGATCGCCATCGACGGCAGCATCCAGACCCGCCAGTATCAGGACAAGAACGGCAACAACCGTACCGCTTTCGAGGTCGTGGCAAACAATGTGAGCTTTGCAGGCTCCAAGGCCGCAGACAAGCCCGCTGTGCAGAGTTTCGACCAGCAGACGCAAAGTTACACTCGGCAGGCAAACACCTCTCACAGCGCACCGCAGGCCGGTTACGCGCAGGGCGAGCCGGACGACTTTGCCGAGATCACAGAAGACGGCGACCTGCCGTTCTGATAACTGGCAAAGCGATGTGCTATCTGACGCTACGGGCGTGCAAGGAAGGAGGTGAAAATCCATTGGGAGAGAAAAAGCACAAGAGCGTTATTCTGTTTTCAGAGTGGAAAAAGCCGCTTCGGATTCTTTCTCTAGAGCAGAAAGGCCGCATTTTGGATGCACTTCTGGACTTTCCCGACGGGATTCCACCGGAATTTGACGACCCGATGCTTGTGATTGCTTGGGAATTCATGCAGGGCGGGCTGGAAGAAAACGCACGAAAATGGGAAGAAATCCGGGAAAAGCGCTCAGCCGCCGGAAGAAAAGGCGCCGAAGCAACAAATGCAAAGCATCAGCAAACCGCGGCAAATCCGGCAAATGACGATTTTGCCGGACAAACGGCGGCAAATCCGGCAAATGACGATTTTGCCGGACAAACGGCGGCAAATCCGGCTGTTTCTGGTTCTGTTTCTGGTTCTGTTTCTGGTTCTGCTAAAGAGATAGAGGATGCTCCCGCATCCACCACTCCAAAAAAATCGAACCGTTTCCATCCGCCGGATGCTGTGGAGGTCAAGGCGTATTTTGCCGAGAAGGGCGGCTCAGATGAGCAGGCGCAGCGGTTCATGGACTTCTACACGTCCAACGGGTGGAAGGTGGGTAAGAACCCAATGAAGAGCTGGAAGGCAGCTGCATCCTGCTGGATCTCGCGGGACAAGGAGCGGCAAAAAGCCCCTGCGTTCCAGCGCAACCCGGTTCGGTACGTTTCCCGCCCGCCGGAGGAAGCCGAGAAGGCCGGGGATTTCATGAGGGACGCACCGGACCGCACCATGAAGTGGCTGGAGAAGCGGAAAAAGGAGGAAGAGAATGCCCCGATACAAAGTGATCCTTGAGTGCAGCGGCCTGGTTGGAGATGCAGCACTCACCTACCGCATGACGGCTTCCAGCCCGCAGGCGGCAGAATTCAGGGCCTGCCAGATGGCGGGCGACCACTACCCAGAGTATACGGATATTCAGGCCAAGAGAATGGAGGTCGAATCCCAATGACGAACCCGACATGTAAGGACTGCCCGGAACGTCACCCAGTATGTCACGACAGCTGCCCGAAGTACGCCGAGTACAAGCGTCAGCTGAAAGCGCAGCGCATCTACACCAACGGTAACCACGCGGCGGAGCGGATCAGCCGTAACGATTTCAACAAAGAAGGATGGATGGGAGGAAGAAAACGGTGAAAGTGCTGATTGCCTGCGAGGAATCGCAGGAAGTGTGCAAGGCGTTCCGCGCCAAGGGTCACGAAGCCTACTCCTGCGACATTCAGGAGCCGTCCGGCGGGCATCCTGAATGGCATATTCTCGGAGATGCGCTCAAGGCTCTGGAGGGGGGGGCAAGTCGTGACGATGGACGGCGTGGCGCATGAAGTCGGCAAGTGGGATTTGCTCATTGCACACCCGCCTTGCACACACCTAGCTGTTTCTGGTGCGCGGTGGTTCACGGAGGGGAAAAAACCACTCAGCTTACGCTATGAAGCTGCTGCATTCTTTATGAAATTTATTGAAGCGGATGTCCCGCATATAGCGGTTGAAAATCCTGTGTGCGTGATGTCTACGCTATACCGAAAGCCGGATCAGATTATCAATCCTTGGCAGTTTGGACACCCGGAGCAAAAGAAAACTTGCCTGTGGATTAAAAATCTTCCTATCCTTGAGGAAACTGACAACGTGTACGACTACATGACGACGTTGCCACCAAAATTGCGAGAAAAGAATCATTGGATGGGACGCGGCCACTCAAAAGAACGTAGCAAAACTTTTCCAGGCATTGCAAAAGCAATGGCTAAACAGTGGGGGTAAAAATGAAAACCGTGACGACCTGATTGGAGGGAAACTATGAAAGCAGTCCTTTTGAGCATTCGGCCCAACTGGTGCAAGCTGATTTGGAGCGGGATGAAAACCGTGGAGGTGCGCAAGAATCGCCCGACACTGGAAACACCGTTCAAGGCGTACATCTACTGCACCGGTCACGATGGCTTGGTCATGAAATTGCCCAAGGCGGGCGTGCAGAAAATGGACGGCAGAGTAATTGGCCAGTTCACCTGTGAAAAAATCGACAAGCTCGTCCACATCGGAACGATGATGGACATAAACATTTTGACATTGGACGGGTGGTATAAACCGGCAGATGCACTGCTTCAAGCGGCTTGCTTGACCGAAGCGCAGGCTAAAAAGTATCTCAAGGGCGGTGACGGATACGGCTGGCACATTTCTGACCTGAAAATTTATGATAAGCCAGTAAAGCTTAAAGATTTCTGGGCGATACAACCCTGTACGCATCGCGGAGACTGTTGCACCTGCCGCAGATGGGACGCGGAAAAGCTAATTTGCCGGGGAGAAGCATTCGGAATCGAACGCCCGCCCCAAAGCTGGTACTATGTGGAGGAAGGCAGATGAAGCTGACCCTCTACGGCGACCCACGCACCAAGAAAAATTCCGCACGCATTCTCCGCACACGCTCCGGGACCCCATTCGTGGCCCCCAGCAAGGTTTATGTGGATTATGAGACGGACTGCCTGCGACAAATCAAAAGGCCACGTAGCCCAATCTCTGCCCGTGTGAACGTGAGGTGCGTGTACTACATGAAAACCGCCCGCCGGGTCGATCTGGCAAACCTCATCGAGGCTACAACGGACATTCTGGTGAAAGCCCGCGTGCTGGAGGACGACAACAGCAAGATCGTTGCCGCCCACGATGGCAGCCGGGTGGAGCTTGACCGGAAACAGCCACGGGTGGAAATTGAGATTGAAGAAATGGAGGAATAAAGCCGCATGAATCAAGTTTTTCTAGTTATAGGTTCAGCATTTTGCTACGTTGGTGGTTTCTGCATCATGATCTTTATTTTGGGCGCGATGACTGAGCTGTGCATCGAAATCTGGGACGGAAAGTTTAAGCAAATCTGTCTCAGATTTCAAATAAATCCGGCCGATGTTGCCTATTTTGCTGAAAACAGAAAAGACATTGAAGCGTGTCTTGATAAGCAGCGCGTTCAATGGCCAAAAACGGATACTGCGCCTTCTGGATGGTGGTGCTGTCCAAAATGCGATGCGCTGAATCAATACGTCAAAGACGACGAGTCGGTTGCATACTGCCGCTGCTGTGGACAGGCGGTCAACATGTTTCTTTTTCAGGAGGTGTACAAATGACTCGCACATGGACATCTGACACCGACACGCAAAAGCCGGGAGAGACCACCGATGAGCAGAAGCTGCGGGCTTGGTTCGAGCGCCTGCCCCGGATGCGGGCACTGATCCGCCAGCAGCAGGAACACATTGCAAGCCTGCGCAGTGCGGCTACAACAATTACGTCCAGCACATCCGGCGCGCCCGGCCACTCCGGAACAAGCGACAAGGTGGGCACCAATAGCGATGCTGCCATAGATGCAGAAGCAAAGCTGGCTGAGCTGAAATGCCGGTATACCGAGATGCAGAAGGATGCCATTGAAGCCGCCTATATGCTCCACGCCGATCCTGCATCCATCCGCCGCAGTAAGTGCATCATCCTGTGCTATGTTGAAGGCAAGCGGCACGCCGATATCGCGGCAAAAGTCGGCTATTCCAAGCCGTCTCAGGTTTCACGCGCAATTTCGGAAGGCCTGAGCCAGCTGACAGAGATCGCGAACGAGCTGAATCTTAGTTGAACCTGTACATTTTGCACAACGTCAGAGGGCTTTGTTTTTACACGCTCTGGGATTTACTTGTTATCGGCATCTGTGCTATTGTGGTACCATCGGCAAAGCCGAAAAGGCAAACCGATGCACGCAGCCTCCGAAACGTGTCCCTTCTTGGCATTTTCCTCCTTTTCTGCTTGCAGGTACCGGGCTTTGCTCTCTCTTCACGTTTCGCGGGCTGCTTCTATGCGATACACTGACACAAAGGCAGCCTGCCGCTCATGAGAGACAGGAGGCGGTTCGATTCCGCCGTATCGCTCCATATGGCGCATGGACTAGACAACCCGCAAGGCCGCACGTGCAACCTCTCGTGCCGAGAAAAGGCCTTAGAATCCTTGCCAAGGTGTAGCTTTCCTGACAGGATGTGCGCCAACCAACAGCCCCGGCGGCGAACCGGAGCTGTTTTTATATGGCCGCCTGAGCGCAGTTTGGAGCGCGGCGCGTGTGTGTAGACACGGCTGGTTCGATTCCAAGGGCGGCTTTTTATATTCCCGTAGTTCAAGTGATGGAACAGCGGTCTCCAAAACCGCAGGCTGCAGGTTTGAGCCCTGCCGGGAATGCCAGCTGCGTGCCCTGTGAGGGGGCCGCGCAGCACGCCGGGTGTCTGGCGGCGTACGTTCCGGACACAGCAGCGCCCACCGTTTGACGCCTGTCCAACGCAACTGAATGCTGGGCGCTGCTTATTTTAATATTTTGACCGTTCGGATTTCCGGGCGGTTTTTCTTTTGCATGAATTTAGAGAGGTGGTGGCGGTGAGCGCGAAGCGGCTGACAGACAGGCAGAAAAAGAAGATCATTGCTGACTATGTGCAGCTGCAGAGCTACACCAGAGCCGCAAAGCTGAACGACGTGGCAGAAAGCACTGTGCGGAAAATCGTGAAAGATAATCCAAAGTGCGCGGATTTGTGCGCCTTAAAAAAAGAGCAGAACACGCAGGACATGCTTTCCTACTTAGGCAGCAAGTGCGGGGAAGCACAAGAGCTTCTCGGGCTGTACCTGAAAGCGATGGCCGACCCGGACAAGATCGCGGAAGCAACACTGCCGCAGCTGTCAACGGCGTTTGGCACCATCGTGGACAAGTTTGCCATGCTGGGAGACCAGAATAGCATAGAAGTCCCGGACGATGGCCTTGTGGAGGCCCTGAATGCCGCCGCAGACCTCAGCCCGCCTGACGATGTGGATCTTCTGCCAAAGGAAGAGGACGACAATGCGGAAAAGTAACGGCTTTCGCTGGAAAGCCCTCAGCCAGCGGCAGAAACAGGTTCTTAGCTGGTGGACACCGCAGAGCGCATACAGCGGCTACAACGGCATCATTGCCGATGGCGCTATCCGCTCGGGCAAGACCTTTGCCATGAGCTTTTCTTTTGTCCAGTGGGCCATGACCTGCTACAGCGGCCAGCAGTTTGCCATGTGCGGCAAGACCATTGCCAGCTTCCGGCGAAACGTGCTTGGCACGCTCAAGCAGCAGCTTGCAGCCCGTGGCTACAATGTCAAGGAGCACCGGGCAGAAAACTGCATGACCGTCAGCAAGGGCGGCAAATCCAACGAGTTTTACTTTTTCGGCGGCAAAGACGAGAGCAGCCAAGACCTAATCCAGGGCATCACGCTGGCTGGGGCATTCTTTGACGAGGTGGCCCTGATGCCGAAGAGCTTTGTCAATCAGGCCACGGCCCGATGCTCCGTCACCGGGTCAAAGTTCTGGTTCAACTGCAATCCGGGCAGCCCGATGCACTGGTTCTATCTGGAGTGGGTGCGGAAATGCCGTTCCCGCAAGATGATGTATCTCCACTTTACGATGGACGACAACTTGTCGCTCTCCGAGGACATCAAGGACAGATACCGCAGCCAGTACAGCGGAGTTTTCTACCAGCGCTACATTCTGGGCCTGTGGACGGTGGCAGAGGGCCTTGTATATGACATGTTCGACCCCAAAAAACACGTCATTGACGTGCTGCCCGAGCTGTCCCCGAAGAGCGCCTATGTGGCGTGCGACTTCGGCACCCAGAACGCAACGGTGTTCCTGCTGCTCCAAAAAAAGGCCGATGCAGACTGCTGGATCGTCACCCGGGAGTATTACTACAGCGGGCGAGAGCAGAAGCGGCAAAAGACCGTGGGCGAGTACGTCACAGACCTGAAATCGTGGCTGAACGGCCTGAAGCCGGAAAGGGTCATAGTAGACCCCTCGGCCCTGCCCCTGATTACGGAACTGCGCAAGAATGGCTTTACACAGACCCCCGCAAACAACGACGTTCTGAGCGGCATTCTGGACGTGCAGACCATGCTGCAGACCGGGCGGCTGAAGATATACAAAGACTGCAAGCACACGCTGGAAGAGTTCGGCGTGTACGCTTGGGACCCAGATAAAGACGACGCCGTGCTGAAGGTCAACGACCACTGTATGGACGCTATCCGATATTTTGTGCGCACGAAGCGCCTTGTGAAACTGAGGGATTGATTTTGAGCACTGTATACACATTCCAGACCTTTCAGCAGGCGCAAGCCGCCGGGGAACAGGCTGATTTTGTCCGGCGATTCGTGCAGCAGCACTGCGCTTCCGGCCCTTACAGGATGGCGATGGACGCCGACCTGTACGACGCCCAGAAAAACCCGGGGGCTGAACGCTTTTCTCAGGCCTACGCATTGATGCTGAAACGCCTGTCAAAAAACACCCGGCAGGATGTACCCCGGCCCGATATGGTCAAGAGCAATCTCTTCCGGAGGCTCAACAAGCAGCGTGCCACCTACTCCCTGGGAAACGGCGTCACCTTTGCGGATAAGGACGTGGACAAAGAAAAACTGGGGGCTGAATTTGACGAGCAGATCCAGAAGGCCGGATATTTTGCCCTGATTCACGGCGAAAGCTTTGGATTTTGGAACAGCGACCATCTGGTGGTGTTCAAACTGACCGAGTTTGCGCCCCTGTACGATGAGACCACCGGCTCCATGCGGGCCGGGGTGCGGTTCTGGCGGCTGAACCCTGACACGGATATGCACTATGTCCTGTACGAAGAGGACGGTTACACCGAGTACACGGAAAGCAGGATCGGCAGCACCATGCAGGAGACGGCCCCGAAGCAGGCATACAAGAGCGTGACCGTCTCCACCCCCGGCGGCGGGCTGGAAAGCGTGGAGGGGGAAAACTACAGCACTCTGCCTGTGGTGCCGCTGTGGGGATCCGACCTGCATCAAAGCACCCTCGTAGGCCTGAAAGCCTACATCGACAGCACCGATCTGGTGACGTCCGGCTTCTGCAGCGACTTGCAGGATTGCGCACAGATTTACTGGCTGTGCGAAAACTTCAACGGCATGACCGATGGCGAGCTGCAGGAGTTTCTTGTCAAGCTGAATCTGTACCACATTGCAGGCGCAGACACCAGCGAGGGCGGCAAGATTACCCCCTACACCACCGAGATCCCTGTGACGGCCCGGCAGACTCTGCTGGAGCTGCTCCACACCCGGGTGTATGAGGACTTCGGCGGTCTGGATGTGCACTGTGTGAGCGCAGACAGCACCAACGACCATCTGGATGCGGCCTATGAACCGCTGAACCAGAACGCAGACGACTTCGAGGCTCAGGTCAAGCCGTTCATCCGGCAGATCTGCGCACTGGCTGGCTTTGACAACGCTATGCCGGCATTCAACCGCAGCAAGATCACCAACACAGCTGAACAAGTGGCAACGGTGATTTCTGAAGCGCCAATCATCGGGCAGGACATGGCCATCGACCTGCTGCCAAACCTGACCCCGGAACAAAAGGAGCAGGCCAAGGCCGCGCTGATGGCTGAGAGCGCAGAGCGGGAGACCGTGGACGAGGAGGACGAAGACGATGGCGAACCTTAAAGTTCCGGTAGAAGGAAAAATTGAGGTCGATTTTGCCGATGAAGCAAAGGTACTTCTGAAACAATTTGTTCGAGCTACCGAAAAAGCTTGCGATCAAATTGTTTGGCATGAAATCAAGAAAGAAGGGCTTCCTCCACCTCACAAAAAAGGTGAGCTTGAAGAATATCTCCTTACGGTTTGCTACGCGGACACACGAGAGCAACAAGAAAAAGGTGTTTTTTCTGAATCAAGAACGACCAGCGGACATTACGCTGAGGGTTTAGGATGGGTGCACGACTGGCAGGAATACGTTCAGGTTGTAGATTATGACTATGCCGAAGTTACACACTGGGCGGAAATGCCGAAACCCGCTACAATTTTTAGTGAGTGATGAATGAGTGATGACCGACCGTGACCGCATTTCCACCCGCCAGCTGAACCGCCTGCGCCGCCGCATCCTCCGGGTGTACGGCACTGCCCGCCGGGAGATGACCGAGCAGCTCACCGAGTTTCTTGGGAAGTACCGAGCGTTGGATGAGCGCAAGCGGGCGCAGCTGGATGCAGGAGAAATCACTGATGAGGATTACCGCATCTGGCTGCAAAATCAGGTCTTTCAGTCCGATTTGATGCACGCCAAGCTGGACGGAATCACGCAGACCTGCACCACAGCCCAAGAGACGGCCTACAAGCTGGCCCGGGACGAGCAATATAACATCTTTTCCTTTGGCGCAAACTGGGCTTTCTACGAGCTGGAACAGGCCGCAGGCGTGACGTTCGGACTGACCCTGTACAACACCGAAGCGGTCAAGCTCCTGCTGAAGGAAAACCCCCGCATGGTGCCCAACAAGCGCATCAAGAGCGAGAGCAACCGCACCTATGACGCCCGGGTGTTCAACCGCTACGTCATGCAGGGCATCGTGCAGGGCAAGAGCGTCCACGACATCGCCGTGCAGGCCGTCAACGGCATGGCTGATACAGAGATCCACTGGGCCATGAACAACGCCATCACGGCGCTCACAGGCGCTCAGAACGCCGGGGCATTGCAGCAGATGCGCAACGCCAAGGCTCTGGGCATCGAGGTCAAAAAGCGGTGGAACTCCACCCACGACTACCGTACCCGTGAGATGCACCGCCTGCTGGATCAGCAGACGGCAGAGCTTGACGAGCCGTTCAAGGTCATGGGCTACAAGATACAGCGCCCCGGGGACCCCAACGCCGCGCCGGAGATGGTTTACCACTGCCGCTGTGTGCTGTCCTCTGCGCTGGGCAAGTACCCCAGGCAGAACGCCGCCCGGCGGGAAAATATCGTCACATACGAAGACACGGGTATGGTGGACGCCAAAGGCAAGCCCATAAAAGTGGCAGTAAAGAAAGCCGTGCCGGTTATGACCTATACCGAGTGGTATAAATCCAAGGGCGGCACGGAAGCCGAACAAATGTGGTGGGCAAAAGAGCGGGAGCGCAAGAAAAAGGAGAAGGTAAAATGATTGAGTATAAAAATAAAGCCCTGCCTCCCGGCAGGGTGTAGGGTCACTGTTCGGATTTATCCGGCACATATTCCAGTATGTCGCCGGGCTGGCAATTCAGAACGGTGCAAATTTTTTCAAGAACCCCGATGGGGAGCTGTTTGACCGTTCCAAGGCAAAGAGCCGAGATAGTTGGAGGACGAATCCCGGTTACTTCGGCAAGTTCCTTTTGCGTCATGTTTGCATCTGCGAGTAACGCTTTCAGATGATAACGAATCGACATCTCTTTCACCTCTTTCTTACATCTATAATACTACGACTTTCGTTTCAAATCAATACGAAAAAAGAAATTATTTTCAAGAAACTAACGAAAAACGTATTGACTGATTACGCAAATCGTAGTATAATATATCTTGTGAGCAAGAGGGGCGGAAAGGAGACGCCCATGAAGTTCAAGGATTTCAAGAAGCTGAACCCCGAAGAACAGCGCAAGAAGTTTGAACAGTACAAAAAAGAGTGGTTAGCTGCTCGTAACAACTAACCACTCGAAGATAAGAGAAACCGTATTCAAAAAGCTCCTCTTACTCACATTTTATTTTTTTATAAGCGATTTGTCAAGTAAAATGTGAGGTCATGATGATGCAAACAAGCAAAATCGCAAGCGCAGAGTTTGAGTTGGACATGGTTTCCGGTGAGCTCCAGACGATGCACAACCTGTTGAACATCTTTGCAAACTGGTTTGAGGAGACCCACAAGACGGATGATCTGATCCGCCCACGCAACGAGCGTGATGTTTCCCGCCTGTGGGATGAAGCGCCTATGTATGATTCCATCCTATGCACGCTGTTCGGCAGCATCTCTGGTCTGGAGAAAGAAGTAAACGCAATCATTGATGAAAGCAATAAGGAGATTTCTCATGTCTAATATTCAGATTTTCAACTACCAGTCCAACGAAGTCCGCACCGTAGAGATGGGCGGCGAACCGTGGTTTGTCCTGAAGGACGTGTGCAACATCCTCGGCATTTCCAAATACCGTGATACTGCGGCACGTTTGGATGCAGATGAAAGGGGGTCGGTTGAGGTGGACACCCTTGGCGGTACTCAGCAAGTTATCGCCGTCAATGAATCCGGCCTTTACCATGTCATCCTTCGCAGCGACAAGCCGGAAGCGGCTCCGTTCCGCAAGTGGGTGACTTCCGAAGTGCTGCCGTCCATCCGCAAGAATGGCGGCTACATCGCCGGGCAGGAGCAGCTTTCTCCGCAGGAGCTGATGGCAAAGGCGCTGATGGTGGCGCAGAAGACGCTGGCCGATCGGGAAGCCCGCATTAGTGAGCTGACCGCACAGAACAGCCAGCTCACCGTGGAAAAGCAGATCATGCAGCCCAAGGCAGAATACTTCGACGAACTGGTTGACCGCAACCTGTTGACCAATTTCCGGGAGACAGCCAAGGAGCTTGGCATCAAGCCCAAAGCCTTTGTGGCGTGGCTGCTGGAAAAGAAATTCCTTTACCGTGACCAGAAAGGCAAGCTGCTGCCCCGAGAGGACAAGAACAACGGCTTGTTTGAGATCAAGGAAGCCAAGAATGACAAGACTCAGTGGAGCGGCGTGCAGACGCTTATCACTCCCAAAGGCCGTGAGACGTTCCGGCTGCTGTACCTGTAACTGAATCACCAGACCCTGCCCCACACCGGGGCGGGGTTTTGTTATACATGGAGTATAGCATGAACTTTAACTACGACATCAAATTCACCGACAACACCCCGCAGCTGCATGAAGCTTTGGACTCATGGGCGGAGCGGGTGCTGACCATCTGGGGCATGAAGGTGCAGGACTATGCGAAGCTGCTGGTTCCTACCGGCACGGAGGAAAGCACTGGCATACAGGGCTATGTGGGCGGTGCGCTCAAGCAGAGCCTGACCTACGCCCTCGACCTTGCAAAAAAGACCGTGACCATCGGCAGCAATCTGTTTTACAGCGTCTATGTGGAGCTGGGCACAGGCGTATTTGCCGAGAAGGGCAACGGACGAAAAACGCCGTGGGTCTGGAAGGACTTCAACGGCAAATGGCATTTTACCCGGGGCATGAAAGCCCGCCCGTTCCTGCGCCCGGCGGTGGAAGAGCACATTGACGAACTGCGGCAGATCGCCGTGGAGGAAGGAAACAAGGAGGAATAAATATGAGCAGAATCGAAGAGCTGGAAAGCGAGCGCGAAAACTTGCATTTGGAACAGCTCAAGCTCCAAAACAAAGCAAAATTTTGCGAAGTTCGGCTACTTGAAATTTCCAACGAAATCCGAGAGCTGAAAATTGAGGATGATAAGGAAGCAAATACACGGCTTTGCTTTGAAATTGACGATACAAGAATCAAACTTCAGAAACTTTGTGATAAAGTTCTTGGCGAAGCAAACGTGCATGTTCATGTGACACTCATCCCGTTAAAAAACAACCTCAAATTTCAAAATTACGAATTTGACTAAAAAGTTAATATTCAGCGGTTGGCGCACAGCGTCAGCCGCTTTTTTATGCCGTTTTCGCTCAATGGCAGAGCTGCTGATTTGTAACCAGCGGACGCGGGTTCGATTCCTGCAAGCGGCACCATATCGGCGTACATGACCGAGAAAACACCCTTATTGCCGTACATGGCACTCCGTACATGGAGAGAAAGGATCACCAATGGCATTTGACAACAAAAGCATCCGCCCGATTCTGGAAAACGAGGAGCTTTCCATCAAGGACAAAGTGAATCAGCTTCAGACCCTTCACCATGAAATCGTAAATGGGCTTATGGATGAAAAGGACGAAGCGATCCAGCGTGCGGAAAAGGCGGAAAAAGCAGCCGAGAGCGCAAAGGCTGAAAAAGAAGCCGCCGAAAAGGCGCTGACCGACTACAAGGACCAGCAGACCCAGAAGGACACCCACGCAGCCAAGGAAGCAAAGTTCCGGGAGCTGCTGAAGACCGCCGGAGTGCTGGACAAGTACGCAGACCGCGTTGTGCGGCTGTCCGGCGAGGACATCGACAAGCTGGAGCTGGACGAAAAGGGCAACGTCAAGGACGCCAAGAAGCACACCGACAGCCTGAAAGCTGATTGGGGCGATTTTGTGGCGACGACCACGACCACCGGCGCAAAGGTGGACACCCCGCCTACCAACACCGGCTCCAAAATGACCAAAGACCAAATTTTTGCAATCAAGGACGCTGGCGAACGCCAGGCCGCGATTGCTGCAAATGCCGACCTGTTTACAGGCGGCGGAAAGGACTAATACATGGCAGCAAAAGAAAATATCACCATGACCACCGATATCACCGTAGCCGCGCGTGAAATCGACTTTGTGACCCGTTTCCAGCGCAACTGGGACCATCTGCGCACCATTCTGGGCATCATGCGCCCTATCCGGATGCAGCCTGGCACCGTGCTCAAGAGCAAGTATGCACAGGGCACCCTGCAGAGCGGCACCGTGGGCGAGGGCGAAGAGATCCCGTTCAGCAAGTACACCGTCAAGGAGAAGGAGTACGGCAAGATCACCATCGACAAGTACGGCAAGTCTGTCACCCTTGAGGCGATCCAGAATTACGGCTACGATGTCGCCGTGCAGAAGACCGATGATGAGTTCCTGTACGACCTGACCGCTCTGGTAACGGATAAGTTCTACAAGTTCCTGAACACCGGCACCCTGAAGGGCACTCCCAAGACCTTCCAGATGGCGCTGGCACATGCCAAGGGCGCGGTCGAGAACAAGTTCAAAACCATGCATCGCACCGTGACCGGCGTTGTTGGCTTTGTCAACGTGATGGACGTGTACGACTATCTGGGCAATGCCAATATCACCGTGCAGAACCAGTTCGGCTTCCAGTATATCAAGGACTTCATGGGCTACAACACCATCTTCCTGCTGTCCGACAGTGAGATTGCGAAGGGAAAGGTTATTGCCACCCCGGTAGACAACATCGTCATGTACTATGTGGATCCTGCGGATAGCGAGTTTGCCCGCGCAGGTCTGGTCTACCGGACCGCAGGCGAGGCAAGCAACCTCATCGGCTTCCACACTCAGGCAAACTACAGCACCGCAACCTCCGAGAGCTACGCCATTATGGGCGTGACCCTGTTTGCTGAGTATCTGGACGGTATCGCTGTCGAGACCATTACCCCGGGCGAGTAATCGCCCCTTTGTAAGGAGGACGCCCCATGACTGTACCGGAGCTGTGCGTCTACACGCACAATTTTTTTGACCGGGCAGATGATCCCGTTGCCGGGGAGTTTGCTTTTGAGCCGGATACCTTGCCCGCCGGGGTAGTGCCGGGGCAGTATTTCCTTGTGTGCGGGTCCATCTTCAATGATGGCGTGCACATGGCCGGGGACGGCGATCTGACCGCCGAGACTTTCACCGGGACGGTGCAGCCTATGCGCGTGCCGCCTGATTTTGTGGCGCTGGCTGAAAAAATCGACGCATACGACAAGGCGCTCCCGTCCGGCGGCGTGTATGTGTCGCAGTCGTTCAATGGGTGGTCCGGCACAATGGCTACAGGCGCGGACGGGCTGCCCGCTGACGGCAAGACCCGCTATAAATCCGAGATCAATCAGTGGAGGAAGATGTGACATGGTCAATCCGTTCGCTGCATCCACCGTGATGCAGAGCTTTACCAAAAAATACCGCTTTCAGACCCGCAGTTATGAGCCGGACGGCGTGGGCGGCTTTGTGTCCGGCTGGCAGGACGGCCCGGAGTTTGAGGCCGTGGAGCGTCACGACACCACCGTGGAAGCACAGGTGGCAGAGCAGGCCGACACGGCATCTACATACACGCTGCTTGTTGGCGCCGGCGTGCCGCTGGCTTTCCCGGACTACATCAAGCGGGTAAGTGATGGGCAGACCTTCCAGATCACCAGCACGGCAGATGAGGGCAAAGCCCCGCCGGAATCCGGCATGGGACTGCGGGCCGTCAAGTGCAAAAAGGCGGTGCTGCCGTGATGGGCCCGTCTGAGAGCATCAACCGGGCGCTGAACACGTTTTTCAACGGCTTTGGCATCCCGGGCTATCTGGAAGACAACATCCCTCCTGCCGCTTCACTGCCCTATCTGACCTATAAGCCCACCATCCCCGGCGGGTGGAACGAAACAGCATCCTTCCACGCCCGGCTGTGGTACCCAAGCAAGGGCGGCAGAGCCCCCATTCTGCAAACCGAAGATACGATCAGCGCAGCCCTCGAGGACAGCATAACGCTTTCCTGCGAGGGCGGCGCTATTCTTTTGCAAAAAGGCACCCCGTGGGCACAGCCCCTCGACAACCCGCCTGAAGGGTATCTGTGCGAATACCTTATTTTTGAACTTACACGGCTTATACCGTGAGTAAAGGAGCAATATGGCTGAAACTTTAGCAAAGAAGTTTAACGTCAACGTTTTGACAGCGGACGCTTTCAAGAGCATCCCCAAGGGCTCGGGCAACATTTTGTCCGATTTCTCGCTTGAGGCCCCGAAAATCGATGAAACAAACGTTATCCACGCCACACAGGGCGGCGTGACTATCACCTATCAGAACTCCACCGAGGATACTCTTTCCGGAATCGACAACGCCCCCACCAATACAAAGCAGGGCGTGGAAGTCACCGGAACCACCGCAACCATCTCTTACACGACTCCCAACGCAGACCCTAAGAGCATCCAGCTCGCCATTGGCACTGCGGACATTGACCCGGAAGACCCCACCCACGTGGTTGCACGCCTGAAAACCGCTTTGACGGATTTCAAGCCCATTTGGTGGGTCGGCCCCATGATCGGCGGCGGCTTTATCGCGGTCAAGCTCTATAATGCCATGTCCACCGGCGGCCTGAGCCTGAAGTCTGAGCACCGCGGCGGCGGCTCGATGCAGATCACGCTGACCGCTTTTGCAGACCTCGAGAACCCCGAACAGGCCCCGATGGAGTTCTACTCTATCACAAAGGCCGCGTCCTGATGTAAGGAGGAAAGACATGAAGGAAATCATTGATCTGGAAGGCAAGGAGTACCTTGCAAAAACTTATAAGCTGGCAAAGGCATACAAGCAGTGCATCGTTGACACGGGCGCGGTGGCGGCGGCAACTCAGCCTGCGCCGCTGACTGGCAACGAAACCCCGGAGGAGAAGGCCAAGAAGATCGCAGAACAGGGTGCGAAAAATGCGGAAGAAATGATGCGAATGATCTACGAAGAGCACGCAGACATGACCGAAAAGGTCTTGCCGCTCTTTGTGGCGCTGGATAAGGGCGAAGAGCTTCCGCCCACCAGAAAGCTGGCCGCAGCAATGTCCCGCGCGCTGTCTGATGACGATTTCATGGCTTTTTTGAGATCCTTGATGTGATCGGCGTGGAAGGATATAAACGGATGGTCTCGACCATTCGTCTGGATTTGCTGGAACTTTTCGGCAAGTCCTATATCCTCGACCACATCAAAAAAGAAATCAGAAACCACGATGAAATTCAATTCTACCGCGATTGCGTAGCAGATGCCGTTGGCGGTCTTGCGGGAGCTAACGCTCTTTATTCCTACGTTGCTTCGTATACATTCCCGCTTTATGTAAAGCAGATCGACAAGCGGTCTGCGGCGGAGATCACGGAAGAAAACAGCAAGGCTCTTAAAGAGCTGTGCGGAGGGGGTGATGGAACCTGAAACTTTTTGAATTGAGCGCCACCCTCGGGCTGGACGACAGCGCCTACCGGCAGGGCATCCAGAATGTGCAATCTGAGACAAAAAAGACCGTTTCTTCGCTGTCAGGAGAGTACAGCAAGGCCGCAAAGGCCGTAGTGGAGCTGACCAGACGTTACAACGAATCGGTGGGCAAGACCGGCAAAGCGTCCTCTGAGACCAAAAATCTCAAGACCATGTTGTCGCAGGCAGAAGCGCAGCTCAGGGCAACCACGACCGCGCTGAAAGCCGCAAACAACAGCATGGATGGCTTTGCCAGCTCCACGGATAAGGCATCCGGCAAATCTCTGGCCAACGCCATTACACAGGGCACGGTCATGGCGAACGTCTTCTCGAAGCTCGGCTCCGCTGCACTCAGCGCCGCAGAGGGGTTCATCTCTTCCGGCATCGAGTACAACGCCCAGATCGAGAAATACACCACCGGCTTTACCAATATGTTGGGCAGCGCGGAAGCCGCCCAGCAGGTCATGAGCCAGATCCAGGAAGACGCGGCAAAAACTCCTTTTGATGTCGAGTCCCTGACAAAGGCAAACCAATACTTGATCTCTGCAGGCGAGAACGCTTTCTATGCCCGCAGTACCATCATGGCACTGGGCGACGCAGTCTCTGCGACAGGTGGCGGAAACGACGAGCTGAACCGCATGGCGCAGAACCTGCAGCAGATTGCCAACGTTGGAAAGGCTGCAAGCATTGACATCAAGCAGTTTGCCTATGCAGGCATCAACATCTATCAGGTTCTGGCCGACTATACCGGTAAATCGGTGCAGGAAGTCCAGAACATGACCATCAGTTATGACCTGCTGTCTCAGGCTCTTATCGCAGCCAGCGAAGAGGGCGGGCGCTACTACGGTGCTATGGAGACACAGAGCCAGACCATGAATGGGCGCATGTCTACCCTGCAGGACAATGTAAAGCAGCTGGCGGGATTGCTGACCGGCGATTTATCCAGCGGCGCCGGCGTTGTAATCGGCAATCTGAACGACATGCTCGTCGCAGCACAGGAAGCTTACAAAACGGACGGCTGGATTGGTCTCGCAGGCGCGATTACCGGCCTGACAGAGCCTATCAACACGGCAAAAAACGCTTTCAAGGACTTCGCAAGCAAAGCCACCACATGGCTGGATCAGCTGAGCTATAAGCTCAACCGTTTTCTCGGAAAAGCAGCCACGGCTGACTTTGATACTTACGAAGAGTACGCGGATGCAAATAACCGGCAGAGCAACCGTAACAGGTTGCGGCAAAACGCCTTAAAAGGCGTTGGCATCAGCAATAGGAGCTGGTCCCAGCGTCAGGCGGATTTGGCGGCAGCCAATGGCAACGGGAGCAGTTCCATCGTCACCACAGGCGGTGGCAGCGGCTCCTCCGGCGGCAAAAAATCCGGATCCTCCGGTTCCACCAGGTCCACCACCGAAACGGTCATTTCGTCCATCTCCAGCACGGCTACCACCGCTGCACAGAATGCGCTGGGCACTGTGACCACTAGCATCCAGACTCTCACCGAAAAGGTCAAGGACAGCGCGGGCAAGATCAAAGATCGCATCACCGAGACCACCACCACGACCGGCAAGGAGATGGTGAACGGTGTTGCCACGACCTTTAAGCAGGTGGAGACCAAAGTCAACGGCACGGTCACAAAGGTCACAAAGACCTATGACGACATGTCAAAAACGCTGCTGGGCACCTTTACCAACGTCTCGGAAACCACCTTTGACGGCATCACCACAAAGGTGCAGCAGGCGGTGGAAAAGTACGCGGACGGCAGCGAGCATATCAAGAAAACCGTCACAGAGACCGGTCAGCGCATCGGCGAGAACGGCGCGGAGACCTACGAGAAGATCATCACCTACATCGACGGAATCGAAGATAAGGTGAACGAGACCTCTACTCTTATCGACAAGAGCGTAAAGGGCACCCAGAGCCGCATTGACCAGCAGCTGAGTGAGGCTTCCGGCCAGCTGGATAAGGGCATTTTCGGGCTGGTAAAAAGCGCCTTTAGTGACGCCAAAAATGGCGACTGGGGCGGTCTCGCTCTGGATTTTGTCAATCTAATCTGGGGCGAAGTGTCGCAGGGACAGCGTGACGTGATCTCTAAGTGGCTTGCGGACGCGCTGACCGCGGTCAATGAGGGCTACTTCAGCGGCGGCATCGGCAAGGCGCTGGGGTCTATCCAGAGCATTTTCACAAACGGCATTACTGCCGGAGTGGATGGCGCCACTACGTCTGTAAAGGCGTTCTCTGAGATCGTGCAGGGCCTTGCAAGCTCCGGCGGCGTGGGCGGAGCACTAGGCGGCATCGTCCAGAGCTTTTCCGGCATGGCAGGCGGCATCACCTCTGCACTGGGCGGCATTGTGTCCTTTGTGGCAGCGAACCCCGTCCTTGCCCTGATCCTGGGCGTTGGCGCTGCGGGCGCTGCAGCTGGCGGCATCGGGCTTGCGCTGTGGGCCAAAAACAAAAAGAGCAAAGACCCGGTCAATAATTACAAGAGCCCGTTTGACGATGTGGGCGTTTACGACAGCTTGAGCGAGTTTTCTACGCGGTCTGCGATGCAGTACCGCGTCACCGGCCGGCAGTCCATTGTTGACCGGCAGACCAGCATTTTGGAACGCATTGAGGGGATGCTGGACGAGCATCTGCCAGACATCGGCAAGGGTCAGGTGGTCATGGATTCCGGTGAGCTTGTCGGCGTTTTGTCTCCGCGTATGGCAAATAATGTGGATCTACACATCGGCGTTGCAGTGACCAGGAAAGCGAGGGGCGTATAATGGCAAAGTTGCAAGGCGCAAAAATCGGCGATTACCACACCCTCACGGACTGGGGTCTGTACCTCAAAGTTGGCAGCCCGAAAATCAGCGATGCAGAGGTAGACGAGTATCTGGTGCAGGTGCCCGGCTCTGATACGCTGCTCAACCTGACGGATGCACTGGATGGCCGCCCGCACTACAAAAAGCGTACCATCACCATGGAGCTGCTGTGCAGGGCACCAAAAAAGACCTGGCCGAATCTTTACAGTCAGATCGCAAACGCCATCCATGGCAAATGGCTACAGTGCAAATTCGACGATGACCCGTCTTTCTATTGGGAGGGGCTGTGGAGCGTGTCCATGACGCGCGACCGGCTTTCCAGTGCGTTCACCATCACAGGCACCTGCAGCCCCTTCAAGCGCAGTGTATACGACGGCTCTGATGACTGGCTGTGGGATGACCTTGTATTTGATACGGCGATTATCCGCAATTATACGGATATCCAGCTCAAAGCCAACGAGGACATCACCGTAACCGTCACCGGTGCACCAAGAGCGGCTGGCATCTACTTCAAGCGCAGCGAGGACGCTGCGGACATTGCGGTGTCTCTCAATGGCCTTGAGGTTGGCATCCTTGCAAAGTCTACAGAGTGGCAGTACATTGAGGGCTTGCATATGCCGGATGGCGTTGTAGGTACTCTCATCTTTGCGGCGTCTGCGGATTGCAGCATTAGCATCCGATATCTGGGGGGCAGCTTATGAGCTATAAAGTTTATGCGGGCGTCCAGACCGGCGTTGACGTGTGGAAGACAAAGACCTGCATTTACGACCCAACGGACTACACGGACACAAAAAAGATCATCAGTCCAACTCTGACACGGGAGGTGAGCAAGGCCGGTAGCTTGGAATTCACCCTGCCGCTTGGCAATGTGGCTCACTCAGCTTTGCAAAAAATGCGCACGACCGTGTCCGTAGAACAAGACGGTGTGCGCATCTGGGAGGGCAGGCCCATGAGCCATGAGCAGGATTTTATGCTGCGTCAAAAAGTCTTTTGCGAGGGAGAGCTGGCCTACCTCAACGACAGCTCTGTTGCGCCATATACAGCCAAAGACGTGACGATCAAGCAATTTCTTTCGTTTCTGCTGGAAAACCACACCGGCATGGTGGACGCATACAAGTCGTTTGTCTGCGGAAATGTTGGCTTTCCGAGCACCAGCGTGGTGGTGCCAGAGCTGCATAACTGCGTGATGAAACTGGAATACATGGCGGGTACTCCGGATAGTGACGGCGATTACAGGTATGAATATGGACTTTATACCTCGTCCGGCGTACAGCTTGTAAGCCAATATGAAGTCGGCTACTCGGATGATGACACGGCCCCGGATCCATCCGCGTACAGCTGGACGCTGAATGAAAAGCATGCAGATTCTTCCATAAACGGGTATATCTGGCGCACTGGAAACGGCCTTTTTTCCGTGAGCGTAAACGTGGCTTTATCCTTGGATGGTGACGGCCAGACGCACGAAGCCACGCAAAGAACGGTTACGCCGGATATCACATGCGCTACGCACTCAAAATCCTTTCCGCCTGAGACGGAATACGATCTCAAAGACACGGTCTCGAAAAATTGGAAAATCGAAAAGCAGGGAGACGGCTATGCCGTCTTGTTCAACGGTGCAGCTTTGCCGGATTCTTCCGTTGTCCGTTACGATTCTGCGCCACGGTACACCTTTGGCGATGGACGAAATTTTGGCGTTACATGGGATGTCATCCAAAATGAGCTTGTGGATGTATACGGCGGGTATCTGATTGTCCGGCACGAAAACGGGGCCCGGTATCTGGACTACGTCCAGGAAGTGCAGGAGAAAAACGGGCAGCCCATCGCATTCGGCACAAACCTGCTCGACCTGAGCAGCTACGTCAAAGCAGAGGATATCGTCACCCGCGTCATTGCCGTCGGAAAAAAGAAATCCGGCTGGTTTTTGTGGGAGAAAACCAACACCATCACGGCAACCGCTAACGACGCCACCGCGCAAAAGCTGTTTGGCATCATCGCGCGGGTCATTGTGCAGGACGGAACCGAAAACACAACGCAGTCGCTTCTGGATGCCGCCAACGCGGAGCTGTCCAAAAACTTGCGTTACCTTGACGGAATCACGGTAAAGGCTGTGGACCTCAAGGATGCCGGCGTGGATATCGCCCGCCTTGGCTTTGGCAAGATGACACACATCTACTCCAACCCGCACGGGGTGAACACCTGGCTTTTGTGCTCTAAGATTGTGGAGCCTTTGGACGCGCCGGACAAAAAAGAATTCACGCTGGGCATTGATTTCTCCAGCGTCAGCGACTTGCAGGCCCTGAGCTCACGAAAAGCCAGTGACGCCTATGACCTGAGCCGCTCGCTGAAGGGCTATGCATCCGCAAAGGGGTGATAAATTGGATAAGACATTTGACGAAGCAATTTCCGAAGTCCGCAATGCAGAACGCGGCGTGGAAGTACGGGAAGCCCTTGCACAGGGCTTTGAGTATGTGAAGCAGTATGGCGAGGCTGTTATCGCGCGGCAGGAAGAAGCTGTTCAGAGTGCGGAAACAGCCACAAACGCGGCGGCAACTGCCACAGAACAGGCCACAGCAGCAGCCCAGACAGTCAAAGACGCCACTGCAAAAGCCATAAGCGCAGCGCAAGAGCAGGCAGGTATTTCGGCATCAAAAGCCGAGGAATCTGCTTCCAGTGCCGAAGAAGCAGCGGCCAGTCAAACTGCTGCCGCGTCTAGTGCATCTGCCGCAAAGGCCAGCGAGGAAGCAGCTGCAAAGAGTGCCGCCGACGCAAAGGTTATCGTGTCCACTGACACGACCCTGACCGTATCGGGCGCACCGGCTGATGCAAAGGCGACCGGCGACGCCCTGGATCAGAGGTATACCAAGGCCCAGACCGACGCCAAGTTCGGCACGCCGTACACCCTGCCGCCCGCTACGGCAGACCAGCTGGGCGGCGTGAAGGTGGGCGACTATCTGGACATTGCCCCGGACGGCACCCTGAGCGGCAAGACGCTGTATGATACCATCGCGGCCAGTGTGGCGGTCAAGTCGGAGGCGCGGCTGGTGTGGAACCACCACGTGGAAACCGGAAAAAGGTGGCATTCCTACGACATCAAAATGCCAGACGGCCTTGACTATGTGCACGTTAAGTCGAGGTACAACGACAGTGGCAAAACATACGGTGAAGAAGTAGATATCGCAAAAGGCGGCACGGTCAACCACAACTTCGGCAAGGGCGATGGAATCTTTGCATCCAACACGACTTTCCGACCGGACGGGACCCTGCACTTTGAATTGGCAGGGGCGGACATAAATACCAGCGTCTACACCGTAGACATCTGGCTCTCCGGCTACCACTACCCCACCCTCGCCGAGCTGCTGACCGAGACGCAGGCCGCACAGGCGGACACGGACGCCCTGGCGGTAGATCAGGAGTACCGCGTCGCCCTGCTGGAGCTGGGACTGACCGATGACACCACCACTGACACCACCACATAATGAGGTAAAAACTATGTTGTATCGTATCTGTAAACGCCTGATCGAGCGCGGACAGACCGCTGGTCTTGCGGACAAGCTGGACGTTTTCTACGCCATTGGCCGCATCACCGAGGCCGAGTATAAGGAGCTGACCCAGCTGCTGGCCCAGCAGGAGGCCGCCCATGGCACTTAATGCCTACTCTTTGACATTGGGGGTGATCGCAATAAACAACACATTTTTGACCGCACTTTTTAACTTTTTGAGCCGTTTCTTTGCCGCTTTGGCGGAAGAACAGGTAGAACAGGAGGACACAATGGCATCTGTGACTGAGGTGACCGAGTGGACGGGAGCACCGCCCTACCGCTACATCGACGTAAGCCGGTATCAGGGCAACATTACACTGGAGGGCTGGAAGAAGGTCAAGGCCGCTGGCTATCAGGGCGTCATGCTCAAGACCGTCAGCACAAACCGCAGGCTATCCAAGCGAGCAGACGGCCTGTACATCGACCCGACCTTTGAAACAAACTACCGCAACGCAAAGGCGGCAGGTCTGGCGGTGGGCGTGTATTACTACACCTACGCCACCAGCAAGGCAATGGCCGATGCAGAGCTTTCCCTGCTGGCTGACGCCCTGCGTGGCAAGACGCTGGAAATGCCTGTGGCAGTGGACGTGGAGGACAACAAATTCAGGGTTCTTGGCAAGCAGACGCTGACCGACCTGACAGCCTACGCCCTGAAAAAGGTGGAAGACATGGGCTTTTATGCCCAGCTCTATACCTACACCAGCTTTGCTAAGACACGCCTGTATATGGGCGGTGCTGCCCTCAGCCCCTACGACGTGTGGCTGGCCGACTACACAGGAAAGACACCTGCCGTGACCTTTGCCTACAACGCACACCAGCACACCAGCAAGGGCAGCGTTCCTGGTATTTCCGGTCACGTTGATCTCAATGTGACCACACGCAACTACCCGAAGATCATCTGCAAGAAGGGCCTGACCCGTCTCCGGGAGGGCAAATGACCGAAAAAGAAGCTCTCCTGTGGGTGCTTGGCATCCTTGGCAGCCTGTGCGCTGCTGTCATCACCATCGACAAGGTGCTGGACATCATCCACAAGTACGTCAAAAAGGCCGGAGCGCCGGACGAGGCGCAAAACAAGCGGCTTGACGAGATGGACAAGCGCTTGCAAACGTTAGAAACGGGCTATGCGCAACATTCTTTGGCGCTTGGGCGCGATTTGTCCCGCTTCGGGGAAATCGACGAAGTAAACCGCCTAACGCTTGAAGCCGTTCGTGCCCTGCTGGAAGCACAGCTGACCGGAAACAACGTGCCCGCTATGCAGGCCAGCAAGGAAAAAATCGATAATTACCTCATGGAAGGAGTAACGAAACATGGAAGCAATGCTTAATTTCATCCCCGCACCCGTCGCAATCGTTCTCATCATCGTCGGCTTTGTGGCTCTGGCAGTCGGCGCTATCCGCATGGGCTATAAGCAGCTGGTCAAAGATCTGGCCTATGACCTCGTGTGCAAGGCCGAGGACTGCATCCTTGGCAGCGGTCAGGGTGCCAAGAAAAAGGCGCAGGTCTTTGCGGCCCTCCGCTCCGCTCTGCCTGACTGGCTCAAGCCCATCATCACCGATGAGGTGTTGGACTCCGTCATCGAGAAGGCCGTACGGATGATGAAAAAGGCACTGGCAGAAAAGAAGCCTACCATCAACCAGTAAAGGAGTACTATATGCCTGTACCTATGTGCGGCATTATCGCCGCTTCTGCAAACGCTATGAATCAAGCCCGCAAGCGTGAAAAGATGTGCAACCTGAAAGGCGACAACAAGGAGTATTGCGAATACTGTCTTCGCGGCAAAGCTGGTGAGTGCATCGAAAAGCAGGCGGATAAGGAGTAAAGCATGATCGAGCTAAGCGTATCTCTCGCATCCAATGGCGTCGTCAAAGTGCCGGGCTATGAGCAGCTGGTGCGCTTTGGCTACACCAAAAACCGGGGTGTGTACCGACTTGCTGTCACCGCATCCGGCGAGTGGCAGGACCTGATCATCCGGGCCTTTTGGCACGTCCCGGGCGGCAAAGACCCGGCATCCTCGCTGGTGGTGGACGGCTCTGTGGATGTGCCCGCCAGCGTTACCGCACAGCCCGGCAACGGCTGCATTACCTTTGAGGGCAGCGACGGCACAAAGACCGTGACCAGCGCCGACCTGCGATATCGCGTCAGCGCCAACAGCGGCACAGAGGACGGCACTATGCCGGAACCGGACTCGCCCGCGTGGCAGCAGCTGGTGGATGCCGTGCACAAAGATGCCACCGCCGCAGAGCAGGCCAAGACCGACGCGCAGACTGCAGCGCAGCAGGCAGGAGCAGCCGCACAAAAGGCCGCTGCCAGCGAGAAAGCTGCCGGTGACGCACAGAAAAAGGCCGCTGACAGCTTACAGGAACTGAAAGACGGCATTGCCGCTGGTAACTTCAAAGGCGAGAAAGGCGACAAGGGCGACACTGGCCCGATCGGCCCGCAGGGTGAGCAAGGCCCTCAAGGCCCCACTGGTGCTACCGGAGCCACCGGCCCGCAGGGCGAGACTGGCCCTCGTGGTGAACAGGGGCCGCGTGGCATTCAGGGCGAGCGCGGCCCGCAGGGTGCGCAGGGGCCGCAGGGCGAAAAAGGTGACACTGGGCCACAGGGGCCTAAAGGCGACCCCGGCCCGGCAGGTGCAGACGGCAAAGATGGCATACAAATTGATGATACCGCCGTGGGGCCCGACGCCTGGAGCAGCAAGCACATCGTGGACATGCTCTGCCCGCCACTGGAAGAGACCGGCAACCCGTTGCAGTGCTACCCCGTGGCAAATTATCCGCTGGGCGTGACTGCCAGCTGGGAGCCCACGCAGGAAGGGAGCGCCGAACCTAGCCCGGACAATGTCCGGCCGATTAAGGGCAGGGACAGCGCGACGGTCGAGCGGTGCGGGGAGAATCTGCTGGACGAAGCGCGTTTTCCTATCATTAAAACCAATAACAATATTAAAATTGCCTCTAAAATAACTTTGCCTGCCGGAACTTATACAGTTTGTGTCTTGTCAGTGGCAACTGCAGTCTGCGCAAACGGAGCTGACGCTGAGCATACATATAACTCCAATAAGCACACATTCACACTTGCTAGACAGACCGCAATACAGCCAGATTCGTACTGGGTACAAGGGCGGCCTGAAAAAGATGAAAAAATTTGGATTGTCGAAGGCAATGAATGGAGAGCCTACACCCACTACACCGGCCAAACCTCCACCCTCACTCTGCCCCGCACCATCTACGGCGGCACGGTGGATGCTGTGACGGGAGAGGGGCAGGAGACGTGGCAAGCCAAGTCCTTTAACGGTACAGAAAATTGGGCACTATATGACGATGGTAGTAGCGCCAAATTTTTTTACACGGCTGACTATACCGTAGATAGCGAACCGCTTGATACTATATGTTCACATTTTAGCAAAGCTGCGTTTACTCGGGGGACAATTATCCGCGTTTATACGAGTGTATTTACCGACTTAGATGCGTATAAAGACTACCTCACCGCCCAGTACGCGGCAGGAACACCTGTCCAAATCGCCTACAAGCTGGCAACTCCAACGCCTTTCACTGCCACCGGCGCACAGCCTATCCCCGCCCTCCCCGGAGTGAACACAGTCTTGACCGACGCAGACAGTGCAACCGTCACCGGCAGAGCAGACCCCATCAAGCGCATCACTGACCTTGAGGACGCAGTAGCGTCCATGACCTAAAGGAGGACTGACTATGGCAATCAAAAGCAAAGCCCGCCATGACCTGACCCTGCGCTCCATCAAGCGGGAAATCGCCGCTGGCCGCGATGTGGCATACTGGCTGGACAGGGCGTACACCCATCTGGACAGCGGCCTGCTGACGGAGGATGACATCGCAGAGGTGGAAACTCTGGCAAGGGCGTACTATGACGCACTGGACGCGGAAGACAAGGCGGACGCTGAGGAAATCACACAGTAAGGAGGATATCATGGCAAGCACTACATACCGCCATCTCGGTGACGTCACCGGGATGTTCGCCGCACAAGAACAATTTCGTGACATCACGAAAATGGTGACAAAACGTCACCAGTTTGCCGTGCTTGGCAATATGGTGCGCAACGCGGGACAGCTGCCGCAGCCTTTCTGGCTCGGTGCTGCCCGTGGCGGCGGCTCGTGTAGTGCTGCCCGCTGCGCTGCAAGGACTTGACCGACAGCAGATGACCGCCGCCATCAAAAGCGCACCGCTTGGGAGGGTAGACCGTAAGATAGCCTTACTGCGGTACGTTGAGCGGCTCCCGCTGCCGGATATTGCAGCACAGACCAATTACAGCCGGACGGCGATAGGCTACCGGCTGAAAGGTATTTACAAAATGCTGAATATGTGATATACTAATTATACGAGATGGTGGATAGCGCATACACATCCATCATGAATGTATGCAAGAGACCAGCGGAAGAACGTTTACCCGCTGGTCTCTTTTTTCAACCCCCGGTGTTCCGTTTGGAGCATCGGGGGATTTTTTTACTTTTTCTTCAATTCCTCAAGCCTGCTGGAAAGTTCTTCTTCCCATCCTTCATGTTCTTTAAGGTACGGGGCGTAGATCAGTTCTTCGGCCTCTTTGCGGGCCGCAACGGCTTCTTCGATTGTGTCATAGCTGCCGAGATGATATTGCTTGCGTTGGAAATTGATATATGCACGCCATCGACCGTGGCAGTCTTTGCACACACCATTCGCGCCAGAAGTGGAATTTTTATTGATATGGCCTCCGACCGCCCTTGTGCGAATCGACATAAGGGAAGAGCCACCCGCGTAAGCTGTGCTGTGAATTGCCCCGGTTTTCTCTCCAATGTCCCTGTTGCAATCTGCGCAATGCTGGATTCGAGAAAGCCTTGTGATCTTTACGGCGGTTTCCTTCCCACATTTCGGGCAAATAGCACGGCACAGAAAGCAGCCTGACCTCTTTTCGGGCAAAACTTCCAATACTTTCCATCCGTTAATAATCTGTCCTTCTTTTTTCTTCGCCTTTCGTAAAGCCGTCTCCGTCATGGCTGGCTTTTGCCCTCGATTCGCGCAAGACAGACAGCTTCGGCTTTTGCCAAGACGCAGGGAGCTGTCATACACGTCTTTTACCACTCCGCACTCACACTGGCATGTGTAGTAGTGCGGCTTTTCAGACGGCGCAAGCACCGTCCACTTTCCAAAATGCTTTCCAGTCAAATCTTCTGCCATAACATTCTCCTCAGATCAGCCCATAGTGCTCGGCCAGCAGGAAGCGGACGTATTCCGGGCAGTCGCGCTCGCCCAAACACCACCCCTGCACCGTGCGGCGCGGGATGCCCGCACCCTTTGCAAAGGCGGTCTGGCTGATGCCGGATGCCACCACCATCTCCCGCACGCTCATGCGGGAGACGTCCCAGAGATGGGACAGGCGGGCGGTCTCGTCGTCCAGATCGGCGCAGCCATCGGAATCGTCCGGGATGCTGAGGGTGACGTTACCGAGAAAAACTTCTTTCGGCTGCTTGGCAGCCATGCCAAAAAGTTCTGCTTTGCTATACATCGTTGACTTCCTTTCTTTCGCATGATAATATGTTCGTGTACCTCCATGGTACGTCTTTCACAAAAGCCCCGTCAGGTGTTCGCTGCACTTGACGGGGCTTTTTTATTTAGTAGATCTCAACGCCCAGTTTTTCGGCGGCGGCTTCAACGACTTCTTCAAACGAGGGGCCGCGATTCGGGTCGTTCCAGTCGTAATCGCCAGCGGATGCAGCTTCCCACTCTTCTTCCATGTCAGCTGCCTTGCACAGCTCGGTGCACAGCTCGTAATCCCAGACATCGGACTTGCGGATGTCAGCGGCGATTTCAATAGCGTTTCTCATAATTTTGTACCTCCATGTTGTTGTGTGTTGGTGTCTTTCACTGTCTTTATTATATGCTCATTGAGCGCAAAAGTCAAGCCTTTTTGTAAAAATTTGCGCTCAATGAGCACTTTTTTTCTTTTGGCAAAATAGAGCATTTTTGTCCTTCGTTGGTCGCTCGTTGCCTCTCCCGCCGGTCGGCTCTGCTACACTGGGCGCAAAGGAGGCAAGCGCCAATGTGGATCAAGTTCAGCCCCAACCCCCACGGGGGCAGCGTCGGAGACTGTGCTGTGCGTGCGGTAGCTGCGGCCACTGGACAGAGCTGGGAGCAGGCCTACATTGGATTGGCGCTGACCGGCTTTGCTCTCGGCGATATGCCCAGCGCCAACCGCACATGGGGCGCATACCTCCAAAAGCACGGATTCAAGCGCAGGCTTGTCGATGCGGACTGCTCCACCTGCTACACCGTGGCAGATTTTGCCCGGGAGTGCCCGCGCGGTGTGTATGTACTGGGATGCTCCGGGCACGTTCTGGCCGTGATCAACGGCGACTGGCTGGACAGCTGGGACAGCGGGCGAGAGTTCCCGATCTATTACTGGTACAAGGAGGACTAAACGATGCCTTACAATCCATATGGCTACCAGATGCCGAACTACTACGGCCAGGCAATGCCGGACCAGCTTGCACAGCTGCGGCAGAACGCCGGGTATCAACCGCCCATGATGAGCCAGCCGACAGGGCAAAGTTCCCCGTCCACGCCTCCGATCATCTGGGTGCAGGGCGAAGAGGGAGCAAAAGCCTACATGGTAGCCGCCGGAAACAGCGTGCTTTTGATGGACAGCGAAAACAGCGCCTTTTACATCAAGAGCACGGACGCAAGCGGAATGCCGCTTCCTCTCCGGGTGTTTGATTACAAAGAGCGCACCACGGCGGCTAAGATGCCCGCTCAGGCCGTCCAACAGCCTAGCGGGGAGTTTGTCACCAGGGCGGAGTTTGACGCTCTGGCGGCGCGCTGTGCGGCGCTGGAAAAGCAGGAAGCACCAAAGACCGATACGGAGGTAAAGTGATATGGCAAACCCACTCTTTAACGCCCTTGGCGGCGGTATGCCTGCCATGTCCGGCCCTATGGGCCAGTTCGGACAGATGATGCAGCAGTTTCAGCAGTTCAAGGCCAGCTTTCAGGGCGACCCCAAAGCAGAGGTGCAAAAGCTCTTGCAATCAGGCAAAATGTCACAAAACCAGCTGAACCAATTGCAGGCGATGGCGCAACAGTTTCAGCAGTTTCTTCATTAAGTCGTAACCGTGGCCACGGTTCAAGCATAAAAATCATTCAAAACATACGAAAGGAGTACAAAAATGTCTCTTTCTTCCGATTCTGCGGTTCTGACCATGCCTGTTCAGCCCGCAAACACCAATGGTGGCAACGGCTTTGGCTTTGGCAATGATGGCGCATGGTGGATCATCATCCTGTTCCTGTTCGCCTTCTGCGGCGGCTGGGGCGGCAACTGGGGAGGCAATGGCAACACCGGTGCCGGTGTCGTTGACGGCTACGTCCTGACCTCCGATTTTGCCAACATCGAGCGCAAGATGGATGGTATCAACAACGGCATGTGTGATGGCTTCTACCAGCAGGCGCAGCTTGTCAACGGCGTGCAGCAGACCGTGAACAACGGCTTTATGTCCGCAGAGATCAGCCGCGCAAACCAGCAGGCGGCGTTCATGCAGCAGCTGTTTGCCATGCAGATGCAGCAGCAGGAGTGTTGCTGCGAGAACCGCTCTGCCATTCAGGGCGTCAACTACAATTTGGCCACCCAGTCCTGCGAGACCCGGAACACGGTGCAGAACACCACCCGGGACATCATCGACAACCAGAACCAGAACGCCCGCGCCATCCTTGACGCCCTGACCGCACAGCGCATCGAGGCAAAGGACGCAAAGATCGCTGAGCAGGGTCAGCAGCTGTTCGCAGCACAGCTTGCGGCATCTCAGGCAGCCCAGAACGAAACGCTCAAGGCCTACATGAGCGGTCAGCTGGCCTACTACAATCCGCGCCCCGTGCCCGCATTCCCGGTTCCTGCACCTTACCAGTACGGTAACTGCGGCACCGGTTGCGGCTGCGGCAGCTGCGCCTAACCAAATAACGGCAACTGACTACAATTCGTAGCCTGTTCAGCCCCTAAGCTGATTTTGCAAACCAGAGCGCCGGGGCAAAAGTCCCGGCGTTTTTATTATGAAAGGAGCCGATAAAATGGCTGAATTTACGAATTCCAATACCGTGACAGTAGCCGCTGGGCAGGATCTCCCATTGACGGAGACTGCGGCGAAAGCGCCTGCGTGCATTGTGCACCGTGCTGGCAGCGGCCTTGTGACACTTCGCGGCCTGACAAGCGGGCAGTGTCGGGCCCGTTTCAAGGTGAGCTTTGGCGGAAATATTGCCATTCCCGCCGGCGGCACTGTGGGCCCCGTTTCCATTGCTCTGGCCGTCGGTGGCGAGCCGCTTAGTAGCGCAACCGCCATTGTAACACCTGCTGCAGTCGAAAACTACTTCAATGTTTTTGTGGCAGCGTTCATCGAGGTGCCGCGCGGCTGCTGCGTGACTGTGGCGGTTAAGAACACCAGCGCGCAGGCGGTCAGCATTGCAAACAGCAACCTGATCGTTGAGCGGGTAGCATAAGAAAGGAGATAAAGCCATGCTGGATAAACTGAACCATCTGAAAGATGAAATGTGCGATGAGCTCATGGAGCTGACCGACAAAAAGAACCGGTCCCCTGGCGATGTTGAGATGATCGGCGAGATCGTGGACATCATTCTGGACATCCACCGCATCGAGGATTACTGTGAGGGCGGCGAGTACAGCCGTGCGGGCGAGTGGGAAGCTGACATGCGCGGAACTTTCGGCCACGATGCCGGAAACGGTTACAACCTGGGAACCAGCTATGCCAACCGTGGCCGTCACTATGTGCGCGGTCACTACTCCCACACGGATGGTCGTGAGCGCATGATCTCTGACATCGAGGACATGATGCAGAACGCCACCGGCGCAGAGCGTGATGCCTACAAGCGGGCAGCCGACATCCTGCGGAACGCATGAGGAAGGGGGCAGCAGGCGTGGACATTGACGAGATCAACGAGCATATCCGCAAGCTCAAGTGCGAGGAAACCAGCTGGCAGAGCGTCAACAAGCTTGCTGCCCTTTGTACTGTGCGAGACGAGCTGGAAGAAGCACATGTACCCGAAACGCAGACTAAGGAATTGCCGCCTGTAAGCTGCCTGACGGCGTACTCTGCAGCAGCAGAGCCGCAAAGCGACTTTGTGGCGGCTGCCAGCTCTGTTCCTTTTGGCGGTCTGATGCAGGTGCTTGACGAGCACATGAAGGCAATAAAGCTGGTGTACCCAAAAGAGTATGAGCTCGTAATGCGAAAGATAAGCGACTTGTAAAAAGACATAGAGTGTGCTATTTTCACATAGGCTTCAACGTTTGGGCATGGGATATATAGTCTAACGGAAAGCCAACAGATAAATAATTATTTACGGTAAAACGTAAAATAAATTTGATTTGTAATCAGTGGGTTGCAGGTTCAACTCCTGTCACCAGCTCCAAAAATAAGCGTATAGACGATAAAAACAAGTCGCCTATACGCTTTTCTTTTTATTGAAACCGTGCAAAAACACCTGAAAACGTGTGATAATCTAACAAACAATCTAACAAGTCAGTACTTCATCTTCTGCATTTCCCGCAACAAATATGTCGGGTCATTGTGGGAGACGTACTTGTTGGCTGTGGTGGAGAAATTTTTGTGCCCAAGAATGGCCTGCACGGCGGTCTTTTCCAGGCCGCACTCCACCATTTTACTGCTGGCCGTGTGGCGCAGCGTGTGTGGATGCACCCCCTCTATGTGGCACTCCTGCATCAAGGCCCGAAACTTTGTAGCCACGTTGCGCTTGTCCAGCTTTGTGCCGGTCTTGGAAGGTATCAGCCATTCGCACCCGCTGTTTATCATCCAAAAAGCTACCGTCTTGTAAATCGGTTCAAGAATCGGGATAATGCGGTTTTTGCCTGCCTCGGTCTTTTCGCCGCCCTGCATATAGTGCTCCTTCAGATGCACGTCCTCACATCGCATAGAGAGCAGTTCATCAATGCGCATACCGGTGTACAGCAGCACCATGGCGATCTGAGCCGTCTGCCCGAATTTTGGGTCATTCTGGTAGATGCTGATCTGCTCTATCTCGGCTGCAGTCAGAGTGCGCTCCGCTTTTCCTGTAGCCGCCGGGAGCTGCAGTAGCATGGCATAATTTTTGTTTATGATGTCCTGCGCCATTGCCCACTCGCAGATCTGGCTAAAAAGCGTGCGCTGTTTTTCACAGGAGCTTCGGGAGAGCCCTTTTCCCACCATTGCGTCAATGACCTGTTGATAATCTGCCGCTTTTAAGTCCCGCAATTGTCGGTCGTATAGCGGCGCAGCCTTTGCATAGGCCAGCTCGTACCCCTTTTGCATGTCCGTGCTGAGCTTGTCAAATTTGGGCTGCGCTTTCCATTTGGCATAGGCATCCGCAAAGGTGCATTTCAGACGCGCTGCGGGGGTGTTCTGGGCGTTGTAAGCGTCCAGCGCTTGTACTGCTTCGCCTGCCGTTTCAAACGTTCCCAGAACATCCCTGCGGGCTGTGAGTGCAACATACGGTCTTGCCCGCGTCCCGCTCAGTTTATACACGCTGCCGCTGCCCTTCGGACGGCGGCGTTTTTTTCTTTGCTGCGGGGCGGCTTCCGGCTGCTTCTTCCCGCACCACGGACAAAAAGAAGCACCATCCGGGATTTCCTTCCGGCAGCATGGTCTCACGCATTTCATGGCTTACTCCTTTTTCTGCCCGATATATCCGAATGCACCATTTTCAGCAGCGGCCCTTCCGGCCTTGTAGTTGATTTTCAGGTCGTCAATGGGAGGATGCGGAGCGTCCGGGCATGGGTCAAGGCCAGCAATCTGCGCATAGGTATACTGGTCTATGATGGTCCCGCACACGCTGACCCTGTTGTTGAGTGGGCAGTGCAGGTTTGCGGCCATCTCGGAGATCACCGCAGGCGGACTGCTGCCGTGTCGGCCCTTCAGAATGAAAAGCAGCAGTCGCTTCGTGATGGGCGGCAGAGCCCTCATCAGCAGATGCAGCTCCCAATCTACAGAATCTTCCAGCCTTTCGCTGTCGGAAACCGCATACAGATCTGGGTGCATCATCTCCATAAACACGGTGATGGGGGACACCCCACATGCTGTGCACCAATCCATGACCTCGTCACTGTCCGGGCTGGTGCAGCCTTTTTCCCAGCTCTGTACCGTCCTCTCACCCTTCTCGATGAGCCTTGCGATCTCCACTTGGCTCAGGCCGGCAGATACCCTGGCCTTTGCAAGCGCTTTTCCAATCTGGGTTGCCGTAAAATAACTCATACTTTCGCCCCCGTAAAACCAACGTGTTTTTAACAGAAAATGGCGCAGAAAAAATCTGCGCCATTCGACAAAAAATATCCGTATTTTGTTTTCCAACGGCGCATGGTAGAATTTGGAACATAAGACATAAATGTGCACAAAAGAAAGGGGAAAACAAAATGGATTTTGAGCAAAGAAATGGTAAAGAAACCGAAATGACCATCATCGACGGCATGCCCGCCACCGTTTTGATTGGAACCGACCGCACACCACAGCCTTGGGAGGACTGACTATGGAGAAGATGAGCCACTTTTGCACGCACATCCGTGCGGCACTTGCCTGCTATGTTGACATGACGCCAGAGCAGCAGGCACGCGCCACGATGTACGCCGCCCACAAAATCAATACACTGCACGCATTACATATGACGGCCAAAACGCCCGGCGGCGCAGAGACTGGAGCAGGGGAGTTGTTGCAAAAAATGCAACAACTCGATGCAACCCATCAAAAAGAGTGATGGGTAAACCCATTGACTGCAACAACGTGCAGTTGTATAATGCGGTTGTAAACAGGTTTACATACCAAGCAGCTGAGATTTCTTTGCTGCATACTCCTCCTTGGTGATGGCACCAAGGTCAAGAAGCTGCTTGAATTTCAGCAGTTCATCCGCAACACTTCTAGCCGCCGCTGTCGGTTGCGCAGCCTTTTCCTTCCCAAAGGTGCATTCCTTCAAAAACTCCGTGATGCCGCCGGGGTACTTCTGGACCGGCAGGACCTGCTCTCCCAGAGGGAGCGCAAAGCGGATAGAGACATTTTCCTTGCTGCGTCCCTTCCTGGTCTCACTTTTGGCGGTGGAAGCGCCCACGATCGCACCGACGGGCCCGGCAACGGCAGCGCCTACCACAGCACGGCCAATGCCGCCAACGGACTGCGTGACCATCACGTCATCCGCATCTGACTCATACCCGGCGACCTCATCAAAGCTGTAGATCACGCGCGGGCCTTTGTCGCCGCTGCGGTGCCCAAAGAAAAAGAGGCGATTGCTTTTGTCGATGGACACAAAAAGAGAATCCCCGTCATAGATGGAATCGGTCTCCTTAAATGCCGCCCGGCGCTGCTCCATCGTTACCCAGTATGCCGCAAGTGCATCTGTCGGCTGCTTTGCAGCTCGGAAGCCCAGTTTTGAGTAAAAGAAGTTACTGCATCCGGCACAAATCAGGCCGTCAGCACTCTTTTCGCGGTTGAGCAAGCCCAGCTTTCCACCGCAGACAGGACAAGTGGTTGCCATGGTTACACCTCTTTATATCTAATCAATTTTTGCATTTTCTCAAATCGAATCGTTACATCCCCCATCATAGGATATGTAATGCGGTCAGATGAAAAAGAATCTCTCCACTTTTCAATGGAAGATTGTTTTCCCTTCTGCGTTTTTAGAGACAACAACTTTTCTAGTTGCTTGATATATGAATTTTCAACAACTACTTCAAACAAATCTGGCAAAGAAAGTTTTGTCATATCGTAAAGCTCTTTTGGACTTAAATCAAATTTGAAACCATCCTTTTCATATTTGATTAGCTCCTCGAGTTTTTGAAGTATAAAATCATACCGGGAAAACAAAGTGTCAATATCCGCAGTTCTTTCTATTATCAAAAAAGAATCTAAAATTTGGCGAATCCTTTCGGGGATGGAATGCTCTGGAAAATCAATAGATTCCTCCCCTGTGTCAGGGTCAATTAAAACAACTGGTTGAGGATTTTCACACCAAATACTGTTTGGCCGTTCTACCTTTAACAGTTCCGGTTCCTCTACAGTATCCTTTTTCTTAAATATCGCGCTTATAACTCGTGTGATATTTTTGCGAAATCCAACTTTCCAAATCACACGCACCACCTCACACTAATTTCACATCACATAAGGAGGAACAAAAATGCAGGACACTTCATTCAGCCCGGACGAAATCAGAAAAATCATCGAAAAGCTAAAGAGTGACCCTGCATTTCGTCAGAAAGTCCTCGTTATTCTTAATAAGGATTAGAGAAGTTCTCGGATAGCGTTCTTTTTCGCTTCCGAAGCCCCAAGAATCCGTCTTACAAGCTCAGCGTCTTCAGGAGACAGGCCGGACAAGTCCACGCCCTCCGGGGTGCTGGGCTTTTCTTTTTGCTCGCTTTCGCCGGTGAGCTCTGCCACGGTGACGCCCAAGGCGTTTGCAATGGGGCCTAGCATTTTTTCGGGAACGTCACCGTCTCTGTTTGCAATTTCTGCGAGATATCCGTGACTTCTTCCAATCTGTCTGCATACAAAAGCCAACGAAATGCCTTTTTCTTTGGAGATCTTTTTGACGGTTTGGATATTTCCCACAAAAAGCACCTCCCAAAACTGTGCATCTAGATAAAATTCTAGAAAATCCAAATTATCTATTGATATCTAGAATTTTATCTAGTATAATACTAGGCACAGGGCAAACAAAACCAAAAGCCCTCGATACTATTATATCGGGCAAACGCTAGATTTTATTCACTTTGTACCTCGCAACTACATAGTAGCATATTTTCTAGTGATTTTCAAGCCCGGAAAGGAGAATTGCTAGTGAATGTATCAAAAATTGACCAGTTTTGCAAGTTGCACGGGCTGAGCCGCACCGATCTGGAGGCGGCGGCAGGCCTGAGCAACGGCGCAATCGGAAAGTGGGAGCGCTCGATTTACGGGCCCAGCCTTTCGCAGCTGCTCAAGCTCGCAAAGTATTTCAAGGTCACGCTGAACGAGCTTGTGGTCTACGATGAGGAAGGAAAAGGAAAGGAGAATACAAGTGCCTGATTTTGAAACCTTTTTGCTTGCGCTTGCATCTATTGCGCTCATTGTCGTTGCTTTTGGCTTTTCGTGGGCCGTCATTTCCGGCCTTTGGTGGCTTATCTGCATGCTCATCGGTTGGGAGTTCTCTTTCGGCGTGGCCACCGCAATCTGGATTGTGGCGATGCTGCTGAAGTGGGCAACGAGCCGTGAGTGAAAAAGGAGGCAGAGCCGTGAACCAAAACAAAAAGCCCAGCCGTAAGCACGACTGGACTAAACAGGAAATCTTGATTGCGATTCAGTGCTTTACGATTCTGTGTCAAATAATAACCTTTGTTGCGCTGGTTCTGAATCTTATTTTACAGCTGAGATAACCGATATGATCGCGGATATGCCGCCAAAAGCAGCAGAGACAATTGCAATTTTGATGGCAAGAGCATTGTATTTACGGTTTTGCTCGTTTTCTTTTTCCTGTTCTCGGTCTTTGATTTCTTGTTTGCGCTGGCTTTCCTCAAACTGTTGGCGCAGCTGCTTCACATCTTCCGCATATTGCCGCTGGATCTCATACGGCGTTGGCTTTTGCGGGTCGTACAGGCTTTTAACATTTCCCCTGCCGGCGCTCAGAATGTGCTCTACTTCATCTGAGCGTTGATTGAAGCGTTCCAATGAATTCATTTTTTCACCCCCTCCCGCTCAAGTATAGCACGGGATGGGCAGACCACAAGGAGGTTTATTTTGAACGAGATCATCTTATCCACCCAGAACGGCGAGCCGGTGGCATCCAGCCGCCAGATCGCCGAGAGTTTCGGCAAGGAGCACAAGAGTGTACTTCGCTCCGTCGAAGATTTGGTGGCACAAAATTGTGCCGCCAAATCCATGTTCTACGAGACAACGTTTGAGAACCGCGGCAAACAGTACCCCATGTACCTGATGAACCGGGACGGCTTTAGCCTGCTGGTGATGGGTTTTACCGGCAAGGCAGCGCTGGAATGGAAGTTGAAGTACATTCAAGCCTTCAACGAGATGGAGAAGAAGCTGAGCACTCCGCAGATGCCCAAGCTCAGCAAGGAGATGCAGGCGCTGTTCCTGCTGGACGACCGCACCCAGAAACAGGAGCAGCGGCTCACGGCGCTGGAGAACACCATGACGGTGGACTACAACCAGCAGCGCGTACTGCGTAAGAGCATCAGCCGGTCGGTGATCAGCGCCCTGGGCGATGAGAAAGCGCCGGCCTACATCGACAACCATGTGCGCAGCAAGGTGTACAGCGAGTGCAACCGCGACGTGCAGGACTGGTTCCGGGTAAATAGCGTGGGCAACATCCCCCGCAAGCGTTTTGACGAGGCTGTGGAGTACATCCAGCGGTGGAAGCCCAGCACCAACACCGTGATGCTGATCCAGCAGACCAACGGACAGACCAGCCTGTTTGACCGTGCCTGCGCCCCGGCGGGGCGGCTGATCGACTCAGAAGCGATTGCAAGAGGGTAAGGAGGACACCATGAGTGAGAAAATTATTGCCTATAAAGCCATGGACAAAAATATGCAGTGCCGTGGCAAGCAGTACGAGGTGGGCAAGACCTACTATGAGGACGAGGCTGACTGTTGCTACGCTGGTATGCACGCCTGCGAGAACCCGCTGGATGTGCTGCACTACTACCCGTTGAAGGATGGCACGCGCTTTTTTGAGGTCAAGTGCGGCGGGAACGTGGATAAAAGCGAAGAGGACAGTAAGCTGGCCTGCACTGAGCTGACGGTGAAAGGTGAGGTGAATTTTGCAGGGCTGGTAAAAGCTACAGTGAATGCTGTTTTTAATCGGGTAAAGGGCAAAGAACCTTTTTCCAGCGGCCGTTCCAGCACGGCGGGTTCCAGCGGCGATTACAGCACGGCGGGTTCCAGCGGCCGTTACAGCACGGCGGGTTCCAGCGGCTATTCCAGCACGGCGGGTTCCAGCGGCCGTTACAGCACGGCGGGTTCCAGCGGCGATTACAGCACGGCGGCAGCCACT
>ENA-UESG01000428-UESG01000428.1-human-gut-metagenome-genome-assembly--contig:-NODE-428-length-42339-cov-7.923122_pt1 | contig 42339 bp, 23 predicted proteins | sample MGYA00243002_ERZ508003 | MGnify/ENA primary metagenome ERZ508003 (study PRJEB26167, sample SAMN06115514) | human gut metagenome | host: Homo sapiens | place: China:Shanxi | collected 2015-12-02... | reverse complement strand
TCCAGACCGCTCCAGTCCGCACCGAGGGCTTGTTTTGGCGCCCGCACGGTTGTAATATTGCACCGGGAACAGACCCGGCCCCGGAAGCCGTAGCGGAGGTTTGGCAAAGATTTTTCGAAAATTTTTCCGCCGCGGATTTTTGTTATCGCCAGATAACAGCGAGCTGTACCTTTGTCCGACAAACTGTCGTTTGTCCGACAAAGGTGCTCGCTCTGCGAGGCTGGGGTCGCTCCCGAGTCGCGACCCTTTTTTAAGCCATATATGGATACCAATCGTAAACAGACAAACAGAAATGCCCGGAAGCCTGAAACTGCGAGTTATAAGTATTCTTTCCGCCTCAATGAAGAGCAGAATATCCGTTTCAACGAACTGCTCTGCAAAGCCGGATCGGAGCATAACCGCAGCCGGTTTATCGTCAAAAGAATCTTCGGCGAGGAGTTCGTCGTCATCAGACGTGACCCTTCGAAAGTGCAGTTCGTCGCTCGTCTGAATGACTTTTATTTCCAATTCCAGAAACTTGCGAATAACTATAATCAGGTTGTAAAGGTCATCAATGCGCACTTTTCCAACGTTGCTATCCCGCATCAGATCGCTATGCTGGAGCAGCGAACCCGCGAGTTGAAAGCCCTCAGTATCGAGATTCTCAACCTCGCAAAACAGGCTAAGGAGTGGTTGCGAATATAAGATCGGGTTCCTCGCCCGGCGGGGCGTTGCGCTATAACAAGGAGAAAGTGGATAAGGATGAAGCTGAAGTACTGCTTTGGCAGAAGATGCTCGAACCGTTCGACAAATACGGGCGTATGGATGTCGATGCCTGCATGGATAGTTTCCGGCCGTATCTCGAAGCCAACCGCAGGACTACGAACACGGTTTTCCATGCCTCGCTGAACCCTTCACCGGAGGACAGGCTGACAGACGAACAGCTCCGGAAAATCGCTTGTGAGTACATGGAACGCATGGGTTACGGCGAACAGCCCTATATCGTTTTCAAGCACAAGGACATTTCCAGAGAGCATCTCCATATCGTGTCGCTGCGGATCGATGAGCAGGGCCGCAAACTCCCGCACGATTTCGAAGCAAGACGTTCGATGGAGATATTACGCGATCTGGAACGCAAATATAATCTGCATCCGAGTATCAAGGGAGAGGAGCAGGCCGACAAGGTGGGATTGCATAGGGTAGACTACAGGGAAGGCAATGTCAAACAACAGATATCGTCGGTTGTTCGGTCGTGTCTGCGAAATTACAGATGCTCGTTCTATGAAGAATTCCGCACATTGTTGGAAGCCTTTAACATTTCGGTCGAGGAGCGTACGGGAACTGTCGACGGCAGAAATTATGCAGGTATTGTCTACGGCGCTCTGACCGACGACGGATATGGTATCGGCACGCCGTTCAAATCGAGTCGTATCGGCCGGGATGTCGGCTACAAGGCCCTTCAAAAATATTACGAAAACTCGAAAATAAAACTGAAAGAAGACGGAACCCTCGACCGGCTGCGACAGACAGTCCGGGATGCCATGAGCCCGCACAACGCACGGGACGAGTTTCGGCAGCTGCTCAAGACGGATAATATCGACGCGGTGTTCCGTGTAAACCCCGTGGGAAGGATTTACGGCGTAACATTTATAGACCATAACTACGGCATCGTCGCTAACAGGTCGGTGCTGGGAAAAGAGTTTTCGGCAAACGTGTTCAACGAATTGTATCCGGCTCCGAAACAGGTGCAACAAATCGTAGAACAACACGCGGCACAGCAGCGCGAACAACGAAGCCACGCGGGAAATCCGTTAACCGGCATTGTCGATACGGTATTGGATTTGGCCGACACGCAGGCTTACGAGGAACAGCAAAGGCAGATGCAACGGCGCAAAAAACTGAGATTACGTAAGTAAGGGACTCGCGAGATTTTTCGTTCTATGGTTTGGAACCCTGCTTTGTCTATCTAATAAAAAGAAGAGCTCTCTGCTCCTCTTTTCAGTTTCGCGTATGCAGTCCGTTGTTCTCACGGGCACACGCAGAATCGGTAGACGCAGGTCTGGGTATAGACTTCCCCGGGGCGTAGTACGGTCGATGGAAACTGCGGACGGTTGGGCGAATCGGGGAAGTGCTGGGTTTCGAGTGCTACGGCACCGCGGTATCCGATTTTGCGACCGAATTTTCCGCATGACTCGTTGTTGAAAAAGTTGCCGCTGTAAAACTGAATTCCGGGCTGGTCTGTGAGTATCTCCATTTTGCGTCCGCTCATTGGATCATAGAGCGACGCCACGAGACGCACCGCACCCGTAAAGTTGCCGAGCACCCAGTTGTGGTCGTACCCGTGTCCGTTGCGGAGCTGTTCATCGTCAACGTCGATCCGAGCCCCGATGGGAGCCGGGGTGCGGAAATCGAAGGGTGTGCCATCGACCGGTGCGATCCGGCCGGTGGGGATCAGCACGCTGTCGACGGGTGTCGTGGCCTCGGCGTCGATCCACAGTTCGTGACCGAGTATCGTGCCGCTGCCCTCGCCGCCGAGGTTGAAGAGCGTGTGGTTCGAGAGGTTGACGACGGTGGGGCGGTCGGTCCGGGCGCGGTAACCGATCCTGAGGGCGTTGTCGTCGGTGACGGCGTAGGTCACCTGTATGGTCAGTTCGCCGGGATGCCCCTCTTCGCCGTCGGGCGACACGTAGTGCATGACGATCGAATCGGCGGAGTGCGAATCGACGGTCCATACGCGGCTGTCGAGCCCTTTCACACCTCCGTGCAATGACTGGCCGTTGTCGTTTTGCGGCAGTCGGTATTGTGTGCCGTCGAGCGTGAAGCGGCCTTCGGCGATGCGGTTTGCGAAGCGTCCCACGACGGGTCCCGAGAAGCGGGCCTCGTCCTCGTCGAGATAGCGGCCGATCGACTCGCATCCGACGGCTACGTCGGCCATCCTGCCGTTGCGGTCGGGGGCGAGTATCGACACCACGCGGGCTCCGAAGTTGGTGATCTGCACGGTGAAGCCCGTGCCGTTGGCGAGGGTGTAAAGCGCTACGGGCTTTCCGTCGACGGTCGCTTCGAAAGCTTCGGCGTCGGGCAGGTCGGGCATTGCGGCGTTTTTCGTTCCGCAGGCGGCCAGCAGGGCCGAGAGGAGAATGCAAAGATACTTTTTCATGATTCGTTTTATAGTTTGAAAGGCAGCGTTGCCCGAATATCTGCGGACGAAGCGCCTATTTCGAACAGGAATTCGCCGGGTTCGGCGATGCGTTCGTTTTCAAGGTTGTAGAATGCGAGGTCTTCCTTCGTGATTCGGAACTCCACGGTGCGGGTCTGGCCGGGCTTCAATGCGATTTTCTCGAATCGGCGCAGTCGTTTGACGTCGGGGATGAGCGATGCGTAAAGGTCGCGCGAGTAGAGTTGTACGACTTCTTGACCGGCACGGTCACCCGTATTTGTAATGTCGGCCTTAATGACAATCTCATCGCCCTCGTGCGTCAGTTTCGCCCCGGAGTATGCGAACGTAGTATAGCTCAGTCCGTGGCCGAAGACGAATTCAGGGTTGTAATCGCCCTCATACTTGTAGGTAGCGTCGGTGTTGCGCTGTTCGTCGGCGTACTTGTGGTAATAGACGGCCAGCGAGTTGGGGAACGCCGGGTAGGTGTAGGGCAATTTCCCGCTCGGATTGACCTTTCCCGTGAGCACGTCGGCCACAGCGTCGGCACCCTGCGGTCCGGGGAGGTAGCTCTGCACGATGGCGGGGATTTTGGCCGAGAATTTCGAGATCAGCCGCGGACGCCCCTCCGAGAGCACCAGCACGACGGGTTTTCCGGTTGCGGCGATGCGCTCGGCCAGTTCGGTTTGCAGGGGATCGAGCGCCAGATCGTTCAGGTCGCCCGGCTTCTCGCAGTAGGAGTTCTCGCCGAGGCACAGCACGACGACATCGGCCCGGCGTGCCGCCTCCGCGGCTTCGTCGAAGCGGTCGCGGCGTTCGGTGTCGTAACGGCTCTCGTGCGCGTCGTAGCTCACGCCGGGAATGACCTCGACGTTGCGGCGTCCGAACCGCTCGCCGAGGGCTTCGGCGAGGGTCTTGCACAACTCGGGGTGATGCTCGATGCCGTGTCCCTGCCACGTGACGGTCCATCCGCCGCACAACGCCCTGCGGCTCTGTGCATTGGGCCCGCAGACCAGTATCTTCCGTCCCGCGGCGGGATCGAGCGGGAGCAGGCCGCCGTCGTTTTTCAGGAGCGTGATCGCCTCGGCTGCGGCCGCGTAGGAGGCCTGCCGGTGCTCTTCGCAGCCGTAGCGGGGATAGTCTGCGGGCAGGGTGTTCGGGCGTTCGAAAAGTCCGAGTTCGAATTTGAGTCTCAGAATGCGCCGCACGGCTTCGTCGATGCGTTCCATCGGTACGGCACCCTCCTCCACGAGTTCACGCAGATCACGGCAAAAGCCCCGGAAGTCGATCGGAATCATTGCCATATCGATTCCGGCATTGATGCCGAGGCAGATGGCGTCCTTGGAGGTTGCAGCCAGACGGTCACGGGCATGCAGTTTTTCGAGATCCTCGTAGTCGGTGACAACTACGCCGGCGAATCCCAACTCGTCGCGTAGCAGTCCGGTCAGAATTCTGCGGCTGGCGTGCACCGGTTCGTTGTCGATAATTCCGGAGTTGACCATCACGGAGTGCGCTCCGGCGTCGAGGGCCTCCCTGAACGCCGGCAGGTGATACTCCATGAGGGCGTTCCACGGAATGTTGGCCGGTGTGCGATCCTTGCCGCTGGCCGGTACCGAATAGCCGAGGAAATGTTTCAGGCATGTGGCGACGCGCTCCGGATGGTCCACGTCATTGTCGTCGCCCTCCTGTCCTTTCACCAGTTCGCGGCCCAGCACCGAGCCGAGATAGGGGTCTTCGCCGAAGCCCTCGTACTGGCGCGGGAAGCGCGGGTCGGCCCCGAGGTCGAGAATCGGTGCGAAGTTCCACGGGATGTTGCAGGCCCGCATCTCGTAGGCCGTGATCTCGCCCATGCGTCGGGCATGCGCGGGATTCCACGTCGCCGCGAGGGCTATCTGCTGCGGAAACAGCGTCGAGCCGAGCGAGTAGGTTCCGCCGTGGACCTGATCCACGCCGTAGATGAGGGGAATTCCCAGACGGGTTTCGTCCGTGGCGATCCGCTGGAGCTCCCCGATGAAGGGACCCCACACCTCGGCGGGTTGGGATTCGCTCAGCGGAACGTTCAGCAGCGAACCGACGCCGTATTCGACCACGGCTTCGCGCAGCAGGGCCGTATCGAGCGTAAAGCCGCCCGTTCCGTCAGCTATGACGAAGGGTTCGATGGTCAGCTGAGCCATTTGTCCGATCTTTTCGGTCAGGGTCATCTTGTCGAGCAACTGTTCGACTCGGCAGGCGGTCTCAGTCTGCGGTGCAGAGCATGCCAGCATGCCCAGAGATAAAAGAGAAAGAATGGTGGTTTTTGCCATATGGCTGATTATTTGGGTTCAAATGAATTTTTTCGGCTTTCACCGAACCATCGCTTATTTTTCAACTGACGGAGCCGCTGCATTCGACGACGGACTCCCATTCCCGATGTAAGGCCATCCTTCGTCGTCCCAGCATACTTCATCGAGCATTCCAAGACGCCCTTGTTCCGGACAAGAACAATCGTAAGCATGGTAGAACATCCAAGTTCGGCCAGCTGCATCCTCTATGAGACCGGCATTGTGCCCCGGCCCTGCGAATTTGTCATTGCGTCGCAGGATCACTTCGTAGCCGTTGTCGAGTGTAGTACGCCCCTGCCTGTCCACATAGGGGCCCAGCAGGTTGCGCGAGCGTGCCACTACGGTTTGGTAGGTACTTTCAGCGCCGCCAGCGAAATCGCCCGTCGAAGCGAAAAAGTAATACCATTCGTCACGTTTGTAGATATTCGTACCCTCGAAAGCCGTTCCGGCGAAAAGACGTTTGGTTTCGGATTTCGGAGCAATGCGCGCATCGTCCGTTACGTCGAGTTCCATAACGTAGAGGTTACGGAAACTACCCCAGAAAAGATAGGACTTGCCGTTCTCCTCGTAGTAGTACTGGTCGATGGACTGTTCGACGCCGATCTGCTGGCTGTCGACAAGCACACCACGATCCGCAAAGGGGCCTTCGGGCCTATCGGCCACGGCATAACCGATGACGCTATATTTTACATCTCCGAACCAGAGCGTGTAGAAAAGCACGTATTTGTCATTTATACGACAAATTTCGGGAGCCCATAAATCGCCTCGGCGACCGTTACGGATTGCCGAGGGCCATGTTTGGTCGGAAAAAGCCGTACCGACACGTTCCCAGGTTACAAGGTCTTCGGAACGGAAGATCGAGTAGCCGTGGCCGGTAGCATAGAGGTAGTAGCTACCGTCATCGGTGCGAATGACCGAAGGATCCGGGGCATCGGCCGTGATGACGGGATTCGTGTAGATCGTCGTCGTTCCGCCTCTCTTCGGGGAGTTGCCGCAGGCGGCAAACAGAAGAGCGAATGTGTATAGAATAAATTTATGATTCATATCGAGTTAGTGTTTTTGAAACGAGACAAACCGTCCGTTTCGGATTTTAATTTTGCGAATGGCGACACGCTCTGAGCCGGAAGGGCCGTTGGGGATGTGAAATGCGATACGCAGACGGCCTTTCAAATCACGGAAGACCATCTGATGCCCTCCGTCGGTGGCGAATAGCGGCTTATTTTCGTGTTTCCACGGCCCGAGGACATTGCCGCTTTCAGATACGGCTTGCCCGATGGAGTACCGGGGCGAGAAACTCGACCACAGAAGAATCAGGTTGCCGCTCTTACCATCTTTCCAGATATAGGGCGCATCGGTAACATAACCGCCTCCGGGTATGGACAAGGATGTTACCCACAGAGCATCGGAGGCACGGAACAGAAGGTGCGGTTCCCCTTCGGTGTCGGTAAGGTCGCAACGAAGCCGTTGTGCCCACACTTCCCCCGTCCTGTTACGGACATTGGGACCGTTCCACTCGACGCTGAAAATCATCCAAGGGGCTCCTTCGTCATTGACATAAAGCGAAGCATCGAGACATTGCATCCCTTCGGGTGTCATGTTGAGCCGTTCGGACGGCAGTACAGGACTGTAAGATCCCAGCGGATCGTCGGTCGAGCGGAGCACAGTCGTACCCCGCAAAATACCTCGCGATTCATTGCGAACCGTGACGAATGTGTACCAGTTGCCATTGTACGGATAGGTATCGGGCGCCCACCAGTCGTCCGTACCGAGGTAATCTTCCGGTGCGTTATAAACGAATCCTGTTTTTTCCCAGTGTTCGAGATCCTGGCTGCGGAGTGCGAAGAGCCCTTCGCGGCCGTCTTTCCAGCGGGAATGGACCAGATAATAACACGCATTATCCCTGTCTACGGTAATGAATGGATCACGCAGTCGAAGATTTTCCGTAGCGCCAATTTCCTGTGCCTGCACGAAATGGCACAAGAAAACTGCCGTCAAGAAACAATCGAGCGTATGATAATTGTATTTCATTGTTTAACGGCGACCGATTCTTGCGAGGAACCACTCTGCCTCTTCTTTGGAGAGTTGCTGACGTTCGAGGACAGCCGGCAGGTCGTCCCAAGCCTTGCGGAAGGCTCCGACCAATGCCGGAATACGCTCGGGAGCGTACTGCACAGCTTCGCCTAACACCCCCATCGACCCGAATTCGTCGGTATACGAATAATGCCACGAAATGTCCCACGGCTTGTCCGTCACGGTGTACTTGAACTCTTCCATCGCACGTGCAAGACGACGGGCGGCTGAGGATAGACCGTTGAAATCAACTTCCGTATCGTCGTATTTAATGCATACGACCTTTTCTGCAGCACAATTCGTTTCGGGAATGTTGACTATGAGCGAGAAATCTTCGCCGTCATACGTCCAATCTGCTTTCGCTCCGTTCACCGTTACCGCAACCGGAGCCGTTGATGCGAGCACTTTTACCGAGAATTTCCGCGCTGCAGGCATATCCTTGTACGTTCCGGTACGTTTCCCGACGGAGACCGTCAGTGTGTTGCCTTCACGTATGGAACGGAGCGGCGTAACGGCAAATTCCGTGGCATAATTCTTGTCGTCGCCATTATCTTCGTACATCGAGAATTCGCCGTTGCCGCCGGGGAAAACCGTCAGCACAACCTCTTCGTCATTCGCATTCAGATTCTTCACCGCATCATTATACATGGGCAGGAGCGCCCCGGCCTTGACATAAACCGGATACTCATCCAGTGCGAACGAACGTTCTACGATGCAGTCTCCCGAAAGCAACGTTCCGGTTTGCCATTCGTACCACTCACCTTCGGGCAGCCATACTTTCAAGGTCGTATAACCGTCTTTACCCGAAGCGGTGATCGGTGCGACAAGGATATCCTCGCCGAACATGTACTGGTTGCGGAACGCATAAGCCTCTTCGGCTTCGGGCCAGTCGTAATACATCGGTCGACAGAGCGAAAGACCTGTTTCATAGGCGTTGCGGGCCATAGTGTAGATATAGGGTGCAAGCATATAGCGTTGCCGAATGACGTGACGCAGAATGTCGGCATATTCCGGAACGAAGTTCCAGACCTCTTTTTTCAACACTCCGCTCTTCGTGGAATGTGTACGCAGGATAGGACTCAAAGCTCCGAACTGCATCCAGCGGATGTAGAGCTCCGGATCAATACTGTCAGCCATGTGGTGCCCGCCGATATCATGGCTCCAATAACCGTAGAGGACATTCGAAGCCGTCGAATTGAAGTAGGGCTGAAAGTCGAGCGAAGCCCATGAGATCGAGGTATCTCCCGAGAAGCCGATTTGGTAGCGGTGGTTGCCCAGTCCTCCCCAGCGGTGATAGAGCATCGGACGTACGTCGCGGTTTTTTTCCATATTACTGAAGAATACATAGTTAAGCCACCAAGTATTACTCAATCCGCCGAGTTTCGCGTCGTAGAGAGACTGCTGCCAGTCGAGCCACCAAAAATCCACGCCGTCTTTCTCCATGGGCGATAAGATGTTGCGAAACATACTGGTGATGAATTTCTTGTCGGACGAAACCCAAGGTACGGTCTGCTTCGAAGCAGGATCGATATCCATATCCCGTGCTACGGCGGCATAGTTGTCTTCACCGCACTTCACGCCATCGGCCGGATGGAGGTTGAACGTCGAACGAATCCCTTCTTCATCGAACCATGCGAGGAACTTCTGCGGATCGGGGAAAAGATTGCGGTTCCACGTCCAGCCCGTCCAACCACCACGGTCGCCTTCGAGATAGTGCCAGTCGATGTCGATCACCAGCACATCCAACGGAATGTCATAGGCCCGGAATTTGTTCACCAAAGATCGCAGTTCCTTGTCCGAGTAAGTCCAGTAACGGCTCCACCAGTATCCGAAAGCATAGCGCGGCGGCATAGGAATCTTGCCGGCAAAGAGTGTAAAATCCCTCAATGCGGATTTGTAATCATGTCCATAGGCAAGGAAATACCAATCCTGCCCGCCCTTCGCGGAACGCTCCTTCACCCACTCCCATTCTTTGTCGCCATCGAAAAGGAAGTTTGCAGAGTCGTCGATGAGCGTCCAACCGTCGGTGGCCAGCAATCCGTCTTCGAGAGGTATCTTCGGGCGGTTTTCATCGTAAATATAGGTGTCGCCGTCGTAGCCGTCCAGCGTGCGGTAGGTACCCTTGAGGTTCCCGGTCTGTTTCATTCCGGGCTTCCATGCAAAGGGTGCAGCAGTATTCTTCGGAGAGCGTATCGAGAGATTCGAAGCGGAAAAAGCTCCGGAATTCCTCTTGTAGCGCAGGATCATCTTCGGAGTCGAGATTTCGATCCACGCGCCCTTTTTCACCTTATACTCCGCAGCCGGATACTCCCGTTCCACGGCCACGAACGACTTGGCGTCAACGAACTGTCCGTCGGGGGCGTATTCCAGCCGCACGGCCCCGTCGGCAATGACAGTAAACCGTACGTGTTCATCCTCGTAGGCGATATTTTTTCGTAGATTTTGTGCTTGCAGAACTTGCACCAAGCAAATCCCCAGTATTAAAAATAATTTTTTCATGTACATGTATATTTATGTGCGCAGTTTTTATAGTCTGTTCTGAAATCCCGGTATCGGTATCGGTATCCGTTCTATCGGGTTGTTTTGTGTATCTCGGTTAACGCGGCATGGGTTGCGGTGTCGTACTGGGTCGGGCGATATGCATTCGGCCGGCCTTATCGAAATATATACGATCGATACATACTATGCGGTCGAAAGCCGGACGCGGTTGCCACGGATCTGCATGACGGTGGTAAACGATGAATAGTTCGCTTCCGTCGGGAGAGGTGATGATCGAATTATGTCCGGGAGAGGAGATTCCTCTGCTGAAATCGGTGATCATCTGCGGATTGTCATCGTATTTGGACCATGGCCCGAGCGGATGCGGAGCTGTCGCTACGCCTACCCCGTAATGAGACTGCCCCGTATCGTTGCCTGAATAGGTCATGTAATAGGTTCCTTCGTATTTGATGACAAAAGGACCTTCATTACAACGATTGTTGTCACGGCAGACGAGTTCCCACGGCTGATCCGCTTGTCCGATAAGGCGTGGTTCACCGTCGAAGCCGGAAAGATCGTCCTGAAGCCGTACGCCCCATACCTCGCCGTAAGCGTATCCGTCGCGGCTGCCATTGCGGCTGTAAAACAGATAGGGAGTCTGTCGGGGATCATCGTCTACGAAAATATGGCAGTCTATGGCTTGACCGTCTATATCGAACCACGGACTGTATAGTGGGGTGAACGGACCCTCGGGACGGTCGCTCATGGCTAAGCACGACATCAGACGGTTGAATTCATCGAACCAGCAGCTGTACGTAAGGTAGAAACGACCCTTGTACTCCCGGACTTCCGGAGCCCAAAAGCTATTCGTGCCGGGATAATCGGGCGTCCGGTGAAATAGCGCCCCTCCGAATTTCCACGTCACCAGATCGTGCGAGGTGTAGTAATCGAATCCCATGTTGACGTTGGTGGTTCCCGTGAGGTAATACGTGCCTTCATGTTCATAGATGAACGGATCGGCGACGTGCAAAGCCTTTCCGTCTTCGGTACATATCGGATTGGTATAACTCTTTTTGGACGATTGGCCTTGACTGTACTGGATGACTGCAAGAAAGAGTGCTAAAAGAAGGTATCGTTTCATCGTATGCACGGAGTGATTTTGAATTCGAATGTATAATCTTTGTACGGAAGCCGGTGTTCTGGCTGCGTATGTTGTCCCCAAGAGTCGATGCAGCCCAACCCACACTGTTTTTTGTCTATCGTGAGCCATACCGCACGGTCAGGTTCTATCTCCTGCGAGTGCCCTTGTTTTTTTGTCAGTCCTTCATCCAGTGCCTCCCGCGAATAGTTGAGCGCCGAAGCGGAGAACGGCTCCGAGGCGACGACCTCGATACCCCGCCCCGTAATGTCCGATTGCCGCCAGCGGCGCACGTCGGATTTCGTTCCGGTCTCCTGCGGACGGATGTAGGGATAAAACTGTTCGTCGACGGTTTGGCGGTAACGTCCCAGCAAGGCTGCGTCCTTGCGATCGGCATAATTTTCCCACGGTCCGCGTCCATAATAGTCGATACGGTCGTATGCGGCAGGCATACGCATACGCATGCCGAAACGCATCATGTCGGGAACATCCGTTCGCTCACCGGCGGTCAGTTGCTCACGGACGGTGATTTCTCCGGCGTTGTTCAGACGGTATTCAAGTGTCAGGACAGCATCGATTTTCTCCATGTCGTATCGTGCCGTGACAACGGCTATGCCTTTTTCGACCCCATGTTCCAGTTTCAAGAGTTGCAGTCCCGGATGTTCCCATACGCGGTTCTCCTCATTGAGCTTCGCCCCGAAATCATTGTCGGTGGGTGCGCGCCAGAAGTCGGGTTCCAATGCGGCCCCTTCATTCAACAACGCTTTGCCATTGACTTCGTAGCGGGTCATCAAGCCGTCCGATTTGCGGAAGTCGATACGCATTGCGGGACTTTCGACGATGAGATAGTTGCGGTCATTGTCACGGACCGTAAGCGTGCCGAGCGAGTTGCAGCGGTCGGCCATGCGTTCCTGTACGGAGAGGTCTGCCGGGGCGCTTTCGCGCAGCACGAATTGTTCGTATGCGATGCGGTGATCGGGTTCGAGGAGCGGCTCGGAATCCTTAAGGCGATATTCCACATTGAGCAGCAGTTCCCCGTCGGCAGGCAGTGTTGTAACGTCGAATGGCAGTGCAACGGTCATACTCTGCTGCGGAGCGATTTTCAAGTCTGCGACAATGCCGCTACGCACCGCTTCCCCATCGCACAACACTGTCCAGCGTAGGTAGCAGTTGTCTGCGGTGCGGAAGAAATTTTCATTGAACACCGAGAGCGTGCGGTTGTCTCCAGCAAGTTCCGTCCACAGCGGCTGCTGCCAGTAGCGCACCTCGTACATATGGGGATTAGGTACGCGGTCGGGGGAGATCAGACCATTGTCGCAGAAATTCAAATCCGAAGCATCGTAGGGATTCCAATCACCGCCGTAACCGTAGATCATAGCCCCGTTTCTGCCCGTTTTACGCAGGGACTGATCCACGAAATCCCAGATGAATCCTCCCTGATAATGGGGGTGTTTACGAATCATCTGCCAGTAGATGCCGAAACCGCCCATCGAGTTTCCCATTGCATGTGCATATTCGCATTGTATCAGCGGTTTGGTCAGTCGTTCTCCAAACGAGGTATCGCCGGACTTCCAACCTTTGTAAACATGATCTTCGAGATAAGTGTTACATTGGTCATAAGTCCAATACATCGGGCAGACAATATCAGTATTGCGACCGCCCTCAGAACGTTCGTATTGGACAGGGCGCGTGGGATCGTAAGCCTTTACCCAATCATAGCATGCGTCGAAATTCGCGCCATCGCCCGCCTCATTGCCCAAAGACCACACGATGACGGAGGGATGATTGATATTGCGTTTGACATTGCGCTCGTTGCGCTCCAGATGTGCCTTGGCATAAGCCGGATCTTTGGCCAGCGTCTTTTCGTCGTAACCCATGCCGTGCGATTCGATGTTCGCTTCGGCCACGAGGTAAATGCCGTAGCGGTCGCAGAGGTCGTACCAGCGCGGATCGTCCGGGTAATGGCATGTGCGCACGGCGTTGAAATTGTTCTCTTTCAGAATGCGAATGTCCTCGATCATGCGCTCCAACGATACAACATATCCGCCGTCGGGATCCATTTCGTGACGATTGGCGCCTTTGAGCAAGACGGGTTTTCCGTTGACGAGCAGCTGACCGTCTTCGACCTTCACCTCGCGAAAACCCGTATGCAACGGGATGACCTCGATAGTATCTCCGGCGGAATCCTGCAATGTCACGGTTACGGTATAAAGTACCGGTGTTTCGGCAGACCAAAGCGCTATTTGCCCGGCGTCAAATGACAAATGTACCGTCGGACCCGTGATCTTCGTTCTTTGCACGGTATTGAATGCAGGCGCTCCGTCCGGCGCTGTCAGCCTTACCTCGGCCGTACATCCTTTGGCGGCCATGGGAAAAGCCAGCTCCACGTCGAGTGTGCCTCGAGTGTAGTTTTCCGAGAGGCCGGGAGTTAATCTTATGTCCTCGATGTGGCGTTTGTCGCGTGCGTAAAGATACGATTCGCGTGACAGCCCCGAGAGTCGAAAGAAATCCTGATCTTCAAGGTAGGTGCCGTCCGACCAGCGGAAAACCTGCATGGCAAAGAGGTTTTTTCCGGGCTGCACGAATCTCGTGATGTCGAATTCGCACTCCAGTTTCGAGTCTTCGCTATATCCGACGAAGCGTCCGTTGACCCACAGGTATAAATTCGACGTGGCCGATCCGAAGTGAGCGACGATTTGTCGTCCCGACCACTCGGCCGGAATATCGATCCATCGGCGGTAGGAGCCTACATGATTCTCGACCAAAGGCACCTCGGGCGGATTGTTCGCGAACTGCTCACGCCACGGATAGCCGACATTGACGTATTGAGGGTCGCCATAACCGTTCAACTCCCACAGGCCCGGTACGGGCATCGTGCTCCATGTTCTGTCGTTGTAGTCCGTGCAGAAGAAATCCGCAGGACGCTGGTCAGCGTGACGTGTCCAGCAGAATCTCCATATGCCGTCGAGCGTAAGGAAGCGCCCGGAAGCGTTTTTATCGCCGACGGCAGCCGTTGCAACGGATTCATAGGCGAACTTGGTGGCACGCATCGGCAAGCGGTTTACGGCATTGATGTCAGCATCCTGCCATTCGGTAAAGGTTTGGGCGGAGGTCATAGACAGAAATCCGATGCCCAGCAAAGAGAAAAGTAGTTTCGGCATTTTGAATGAATTTGAATTTCTGCCCAAAGTTACCCCATTTCACTTTTTCGGGCTTTAAAAAATCCTGCAAGAAGCTATAAAAATCCTGCAAATTGACACTCGCAATACCAAGAACATTACCCGTTATCGGATTGTGCCGTCAATCTCCCCCCCCCCTCCAGAAATTCCGTAGGGGTGATTCCGAATTGTTTCTTGAAACACGAGGAAAAATAGGTCGGAGAGCGAAAACCTACCAACAGACTGATATCCGTAATGCTGTACTTATCCTGCTGAAGCAGCTCCGCAGCTCTTTTCAGACGTTTGATCCGCAAGTATTCGTTGGGATTCTTTCCGATGATGCCCTTGAGTTTCCGGAACAGATTCGAACTGCTCATGCACATTTCGTCTGCCATGTCGTCGACCGAGAGATCCGCCTGTTCCATATTGTGCATGATGTATTCATCCAACTTACGCATGAAGTCCTCGTCGGTTTTCGAATAAGTCAATGTTTCGGATTTGACCAGCGGAGATTCGAGGAAATGACGGCGTACCAATTCCCGGTTGGAGAGCAGTGTGGCAATACTGGCTCGCAGATATTCCAGCGAGAATGGCTTTTCGATGTAGGCATCCGCTCCGGCACCCAGTCCTTCGACCTTCGATGTCATGTCTGTTTTCGCAGTCAGCAGCAGTAAGGGAATATGGCTGAACTGCAAATCGGACTTGATACGGCGACATAACTCGAATCCGTCCATTTCAGGCATCATCACATCGCTCAGAATCAGGTCGAACGATTTTTTTGTGAGTTTCTCCAATGCCAGACAGCCATTATCTGCGGTAACGGTTTCATAAATTGCGGATAAATGCCGTGCAATGAAAGTCTGCATTTCCGGGTCATCCTCGACAATCAGAACCGAAGGCTTTGCCGCAACGTCATTCTGCTGCATCTCCTCTTCTTCGGTGTTATCCGTAATAGTCGGGAGTACGGAAGCTTCGGACTGTGCGTCGGAGGATATGTGCTCTATGGGAATCATAAGGACAAAACGGTTTACGGATAAATCGTCGTCCATGCGTAATGTCCCGCCGTGCTGTGTTGCCAAAGCCCGTGCGAGTGTCAGACCGATACCGGTTCCCGCTATCAGATGCTTGCCGTCCCGGTATTGCATGAACGGCAGAAATATTTGTTCTCGCATTGGTTCCGGCACGACTGTCCCGTCGTTGGTTACTGCGATCCGCAAGACTTCCTGCTCTTCGGTTATGGTCATCTCCAGCCGTGCGTATGTCTGTGCGTATTTCAGGGCGTTAGAAAGCAGGTTGCTGACGATTTTCGTAAGCGCCTCTCTGTCTACTGCGGCATACTGCGTTTCTGCCGGGAGGTCGAAAGTCAGGGCAATATGTTTTTGCCGGGCCATGATTACGAACCGTATGCAAATATTCTCAATCACTTCCCGAACGTCGCATTCGACGGGATGAAGTTTGAATCCCTGCCGTTCAGCTTTGCGGAAATCGAGCAGCTGATTGATGAGTGTCGCCAAGCGGTCGGTATTGCGGATCATCGTGTCGATATTCTCCTTGGCTTCAGGGTCAAGTCTGTCTTTCGTACGTTCTGCGAGATCTTCCAAAGGCCCTCGTATCAACGACAACGGCGTACGTATTTCATGGGCCACATTCGTGAAAAAATCGAACTTCGAAACATAAAGTTCACGTTCTTTTTGACGTTCGATCTTTTCGATCGCCTTTTCACGTTCGCGCAAAGAGCGACGTACTGCAATTTTATATAAGCATATGACCACTGCGAGTGCGAATAAAATGTAGCATATTCGTGCAAAGCGCGATAGATAAAACGGTGGGCGTATACGGATTTCAAGCGTGCGCACTGCGCCGTTAGGTTCCCCGTTGCCGCGAAGCCCTTCAACGATAAGCCGGTAGGTACGATAAGGCAAGTTGGAATAAGTGATCGTATTGTTAAGTACCCGATTCCATTCCGTGTCGAATCCTTCGAGCCGATAACGCATGCGTACTTCGTGAGGCGACTGATAGTTGATGGCTGTTACGCGCAGCGAAAAAGAATTCTCATCCGGAGCAAGAAGAAGACGGTCGAGTTGCGTGATGCTCTTTTTCAGCGGCGAGGAGTCGTTGTCTACACCGACACTCTGGTTGTAGAGCATGAAGTCCGTCAGCACAATGGGAAAGGCCCTGTCGTGGGGTTTCAACTCCGCAGGAGCGAAAGATATGAATCCATCGTTGCTACCGGCATAAATACGGCCCTCTGAGCTCTTACAGAGCGACGAATAATTGAATTGATTGTTTAACAGTCCGTCGTCGGTGGTGAAAACAAAATAACTGCGGTTCACAGCATCAAAACGTATCAAACCCTTGTTAGATGTGATCCAAAGCACCCCCTGCGCATCTTCTTCGATGCGGTAACAGGTATCGAATGGCAGGAACCTTTTGTAACGGACGAATACATTGTGTTCGGGAACATAGCGGCAAAGACCTCCGCCTTCAGTCGTAATCCAAAGTTGCATGCGGCTGTCTTCGAAAACACTTAAGACCTTATTAGCGGCCAAAGAGGTCGTATCCTGTTCATTGTAAACGAAATGTTGCCAACTGTCTTTCAGTGCATCGTATTTGTAGAGCCCGTCGGAATAGGTCGCGGCCCAAAGGTTCCCGGCAGAATCCTCTTTGAGATGATGGATATGACTCCGAATAGCCGTATCAGCGATAAAACAATCCGTTGCTGGATCATAACGTTTCAGTCCGGAAGTCGTGCCAAGCCATAAATTCCTGTCTGCGGTTTTGCAGATCGTGTAGATCTCTTTACCGGCACTGGGGTAACTTTTCGAAGCGAGGGTTCTGCGATGGATACGTACCAAGGTTCGGGCCTGCTCATACGTCCCCACCCAGATGTAGTCGCCATCGCAACAAAGGCCATGCACGTTGCTGTAAAGGCCATTCTCGTAGAGTTCCCTGCCGGGAATCGGTTCGATCTCTTCGCTCGATGGATGAAAGCGGAAAAGCCCTCTCGATTCGGTACCTATCCACAGATTACCGTCTTCGTCCGTAACGATTTCACGGATGTAACGTCCTAATTTGCGTTCTTCGGAACTTGCATAATAGCGCCGCACAGACGTGGAATTTCCAGCTCGTGAGTAGGCTACCCCGGTAAAATAGGTTCCAACCCACATACCGCCCTCATTGTCTTTGCACAGGCAGTAGAGCGCATTGCTTTGCAAAGCATAGGGAATGTTATAATCGGCTTGGAATGATGCCGACTCCTGCATGTTCCCATCGAGAATTTCAAGACAGGATTCTGTGGCGACCCAAATTTCGTTTTGCCCTACGACGTGTATATCGCGCACGTAATCGTTGCTATGCGGCAGGGTGATTTTTCTGAATTGTCTTTGTGCCAGATTTACCTCGAACAATCCCCGTGAGGAGCAGACATAAATCCGGTTGAAAGTGCCCGATACGAGCCGGTTGATGAAGAGATCGCGAAAGGCTTCCGTTGCATCTCCGGAGAAAAGCGGCGCCACGCTTTCGAGCCCGTCTTCCGAAAGGTAGATGTTTCCGTCGTCGAGGGCAATGCAGGCTATTCCCTGTGGCGAGAAACAGATGTTGCGGGCCGTATAAGTCCGTGTCCCGGTTTTATCCGTTATAATATGTGTCAATTTCCGTATTGCGGGATCATAGCGGAAGAAACCCTGATTCCCACCGCAGATCCATATTGTGCTGTCGGGAGCCATGACGATGTTCGCAATGTTACCTGAAATCGTGCTGCCGTCATCGCTTCGTTCAAGAAAGCGATGCGCGCGTTCTGTACCGGGGTCATAGATACAAACTCCGGCATCGGTTCCCATCCAGATGCACCCGTCGCCGTCTTCACACAATGTCGTGATGTAATTGTTACCCGGAATGGCATCCTCCACGGCTATGATACGTATTTCGGTGCCATCGTAACGATTCAGTCCATCCTTCGTCCCGAACCACATGAATCCCATACGATCTTGCAGAATCGCCAGAACCGCATTGTGCGTCAGTCCGTCATCAGCATTCAGAGACCGGAAAGCAGATTGTTTCTCTTCGGCTGAAACCAAGAACGGCAGCAATACAGACAGCAGGACGAGTATTCGGAATTTCATGTGTATTCTTATTGGAAGATATTGTTTTTTAGTAATTCTGTTTGTCGTTCCTGTATTTATGAACCCCCGATGATACAAAAATAGTTTTTTGTACCGTAGAAGACCTTAAAAAATCTTGCGAAATGGTTAAAAAATCTTGCAGGATAGGATTAAGAGACTTCGACAATACGGAGTAGACTGCATATTGCCGGCCGTTGGAAAGAAAAACCCGTCTCCGGGAGTCTCCCGAAGACGGGTTCGAAATATGTTACGAAGTTTTATTGTCTGGAACTGCTAAAGAAACCGAGTGTCGAAACGACAGCGCGTGTCGAAACCGAAGAGTCGGTTCCGTCCGAAAGACGCATGCCGGACGATCCGCCGCCGTCGAGTTTCATGGCATCGATACAGCCCAGCCCTTTCAGAATCGCCGCAACCTGTTTGAGCGTCGCACCGCCGCTGTCCGTTCCGGTGCCGTCGTTCAGTCCGCAGGTGAAGAGTACGATCCGTCCGTCAGCCATGCAGCCTACGGCACTCTGCGCACGGCAGTAATCGGCCGATGCGAGTGCCCAGTCCCACATCTCCCAATCCGTGACGGGGTACTGATCCTTGTCCAGATCGGAACCGACCATTAACCGACCGTGTTTGAGCAGCATCGGATCGCAGCTCAAGGCATAACGGGGCGTCCATGCCACAGGTGCCGAGGGGCAGTGTTCGTTGGGTGCGGGATATTGCGCCTCGTAGCGGACAGAAGTCATAGGACGAGCATAGAAATGGTTTTGTCCCGTTTCGGCTGTTCCAGCCCAGTAGAATGCAGGGTGACCGTCGGCATCTACTCCGAAGATACTGCGCGTTACGTTGTACCGGTAATCTTTGGCAGGACCACCGCCCCAATCGCCGCTTTGTGCGGAGATAGTGCCGGTAGAGATTCCGTCGGCAATGAAAATTCCGTCGTGAGCCGATGTGCCGAAATCGAAATAGCCGCCGTTGAGCAGGACGTAGCAGTCATCGGTGAATTGATCTGCAAGCCGCTGCGCTCCGCCGTCTGGTTTCTGCACGCGCAATTCGATATTGCCCGTACAGTCGGCGATGGCATACCAAGCTCGGAACTCATGCCCATCGAGTTGCGAGGTAGTTTCGTACACCTCGATACCGGTGGGCAGCGCGGTTTCAGACCGGCGCACCCATTCCAGTTCGATGGAAGCGAGTGTCGAACCACTTAACTGCGCCGAAACCTCCTGCGAATACTGCGTGTTGCCGTTTGCAGTTATATAAGCACGAAAATAATAAGTTTGACCGTTGTCGAGATCGGCTCCGGAGATATATTGCCGGATGTCATCTCCGTTTTCAGGCATATCGGGGCCCGAAGCGAAATTGTCGTCGAGCGTCGGATTCCCCGAGGTATTCCAGCATAAACCGTGATCGCTCATCTTGCTTGCGGCTTCGTTCGTGATCCGATAAGGCACGGCGACGGCACATTCGAAGATGGTAGGATCGCCGGAAATAATGATCTGGCACGAATTGCTTCGGTCGGGTTCCCAGTCGCGGTTGCCCTGCGAACAGGAGGCCAGAATGGCTGTGCTGATTAGCAATAGATATTTCTTCATGGTCTTGTTTTCTGTGATTTTGTTTATTCAATCGTTGGTACTCCGAACACTTCAGAGGGATGACCGTTATAAACGACCGGCCATCCTTCGTCGTCCCAATGCACGCGGTCGAGCATCGTCTGCCGTCCTTTGTCGGGCGCAGAAGAATCGTAGGCATGGTAGAACATCCAGGTCTGTCCCTTGTCGTCCTCGATGATGTTGGAGTTGTGCCCCGTGCCGGCGAAGCGGTCGTCGCCCGAGATAAGCTCCTCGTAACGGTTGTCGAGCATCCGTCCGCCCTGCCGGTCGACGTAAGGACCGAAGAGATTCTTCGACCGTCCCACGACGGTACGGTACGTGCTCGACATGCCTCCGGTCCAGTCGCCCACCGAGGCGAAGAGGTAGTAATACGCTCCGCGCCTGTAAACGCACGATCCTTCGTAAGCATTGCCTGCGACCTGTACGAGCGTCTCTTTCTTCACGGCGATGTTCAGCTCATCGTCGATATCGAGTTCGGCGGCGTAAAGCCCCCGAAAGCTACCCCAGAAGAGGTAGGACTTTCCGTTATCCTCGACATAGAACTGGTCGATGGAGTGGTGCGTACCATAGAACGGAGGATAGTCCGGATCGCTGTTTATGATCTGTCCGCGGAATGCGAAAGGGCCGCTCGGAGCGTCTGCGACAGCGTATGCTACGGAATGTCCGTCGTAGGTTCCCACATCGCCCCACCACATCGAGAAAAAGAGGACGTATTTGCCCCGGATGATGCGGATCTCGGGGGCCCAGAGGGCGGCCTTGCCGTAGCCGTAACGCGATTCCGCGGGACGCGTCTGCTCATTGAATGCCGAGCCTATGCGCTGCCACGTCACCAGATCATCCGAATGCCAGATCGAAAGCAGATCGGCCGTGCTGTATAACCAGAACGTGCCGTCCGTGTCGCGCAGCACCGTAGGGTCGGGACCGTCCTGGCCGATGACGGGATTCGTATAGCTCTTTGCCGTGTCGTTATCCGAAGGCGACCAACTGCGGTTGCCTTGCGAACAAGCAGGGAAAAGGTCGAAGCAAAGCGCAAGAAACGTGAAAATCGCAAGATGCTTTCTGTGGGACATAATTATTCAGCGGAGAGGTGCGCCGGACGAACTTGCGGCCGTTCCGGCGCACCGAATGAACTATTCGAAGAATTTGCGTTTCCCGTCGTAGATGTAAAGCTCGCTCAGCTCGCTCCACCATCCGGCGTCACCGGGGTAGATCATCCCTTGCGGGTTGTTCGGGTCGGGCTCCCACGTGCGGACAACGCCGAAGCGGACGTAACGGGCGGCCTTGTTCAACGTGTAAACCTCGGAAGTCCAGTCGTCGGGGGCAGTCATCTCCTCCGACACGATCGTTTTGCTGAGGAACGTCCAGTTGCTGCCGTCGGAACCGACGCCCAGACCGACCTCGTGCGGACGGGCGCGTCCCTCCTGCGTCACTGTGCCGTAAAAGTCCGGCGTGAGCGATTGGGTGGAGGTGCGGGTTTGGTAGCGCAGGCAGAACCGACTGTAACTCTCACCCAAATCTATGATGAGACTTTGTCCGTAATCTCTGTCTCCGGTTGTCCACCACTGGTCTTTATTGCCGCCCGTGGTAATCGACGTTTCTTTGTCGCCATCGATCAGATTATCGGGGAAAGTCCCCATCGAGCAATCGGCGGGCTTGTCGTCGCCGAACCGGATCATTTCTTTGTTCAGCGGCACAGCGTTGCCGAAAACGACGAAGACCTTCCGTTCGATATTCAGGTAGTCGAGTTTTACGAGCAGCGGAACGACCACGTCCTCTTTACGGTCGAAGCGGCTGTCGTCGGCCGTGAGTTTCACACCGACCGAGGTCGTGCCAGCCGGGTATTCAAGCTCGGTTCGCTCCATTTCCACGATGGCCTCGGTGTGGATGCCATGGACAGCGTTGAAGGCTTCGAGCAGCGTCGCGTCGATCTCCACCGTGGCTTTCACATCCATAGGAAGTGCCGCCGCAAGAGCCATGTCAACAGTCAATTCCGTTTCACCTCGTTTGAAGAAGAGAATCGTTTCCTCGTCGGTGGCTTTATATGTATGATCCTCCGGGCCTATGGTGAGATCGGGTGTGTCGTTCACGATAACGGGACGTATGAAATACGCTTTGTCGCTTTTGACCGTCGTGCCGTCTTCAGAGGAGAGTTTGACAGCCAGCGCATAAGGCAGCGCATCGGGCTCGCGCTCATCAAGGGCACTTTTGAGCGCTGCGATCTGATCGCCTGTCAAGTTCACGTCAACAGCTTTACGCTCTTCGCCCGGGGCGAAGGTGACCGATTCAGGCAGGGTGAAATATTCGGTCGGCAGCGCTGTATAAAAGCTCGTATATTCGGCAATTTCCTCTGCGGTCATGGAGGTCAGCGACACCGTCGCCGTCAGCGAAGGATCGCTGCCGCCGCGGCTGATGTGAAACCGCACATTTCCGTCTATGCCGAGGTTATAGAACGTCTGCACATCGTCGGACTGAAAAACGTTCTCACTAACGCCGACCACCTTGTGGAATTCGGCGTCGAACTGATCCTGCAGGTCGAAATCCGAGCAGGCGGCCGCCAGCGCCGCGAGCACCGGCAGGCAGAACTGTTTGATATGTCGTTTCATGATATAATTCTCTGTTTATCGGTTAATATCCCGGAGCTTGTACCATTTGAGGATTGGAATAAACCTCGTCCGCCGCGAGCGGAAGCAAGTACATACGGTCAAACCATTGGTAGTTGCCGTCAACCTTTACCCGGGTATTGAACTCCTCGATCGTAGGATTAACACGCTTCGATACGAAACAGTCGAGTCCCGTACGACAACCAGCCGAGAGGTGTTTCGCTGCGATACACCAGCGGCGCAGATCGTAATAACGGTATCCTTCGGCATAGAGTTCGATGCGGCGTTCGTTGCGAACCCAGTCGCGGATCGACATCTGGCCCTCTCCGTCGCCGCAGTCGGCAGCAGTCAGCAGGGGAATGCCGGCGCGTTCACGAATAACGTTCACGGCGTCGAGAGCGTTCTGAAGTTCACTACCATCCCCGTTCATATAGAGTTCGGCACACGCCTCGGCCAGGTTGAGATACATTTCGTTGAGACGAATGAGCGGCGTAGGATAGTCGAAGTCGGTATAGGAGCCATCGTAATCGTAACGCTCAGCAGGGGCGATGAACTTGTTGTTCAGGTAGCCCGTTTGCGGAAGGTCGCCCTGTGCATAGTCGGGCGAATATCCGCAGGCCTCGTAGCTGCGCAAATCGAGCCGCAGAGGCTTCCCGGCTACCAGATAAGGGCCGATGTCGCAGCCGTCGAAATTGATCCATGCATAGAAGCGCGGTTCGCGATTCACATTGAGGTTGATAACCTCGGGACGCTCCAGATTGGCGGATTTCAGCCAGTCGGACTGGGGTGTAAAGTCAGGGTCGTCTTTGGGTAGTTTGCCATTTTTAGTATAAAAGGCCTCGACGGTTTCCAGAGTCGGGTTGATATGCGAATAGCAATACTGCCAGTTCCCGTCGTTTTTCTTGATGATGCGGCGCGGCAGTGAACCCCAGACATGCGACTTGGTCGTCAGATACCATTGGCCTTTGCCTAAAACGGTCCAAATCAGTTCATGGTTGCCCATGGTTTCGTCCGAAGCCATGGCGTAGCGCATCAGCAGTACGCGTTTGTAGAACTCTACGCCTTCGGGAGTCGAAGTGTCGAGGCCCGGAATCCAATAGGCGGCATTGGTCGTCGAAATCTTATCACTTGCGGCCATTGTTTCCATTTCGCTCATGGTTACCAGATGGCGTCCGTTGGCTTCGGCGATATCGATGGCATCTCTCGCCGCAGTCTTGGCCTTACGCCATTTCTCGATGTCGAATGAGTAGCTTACCAACTCCTTGCCGTAGCCCGGAGTTTCGAAATTCGTGTTCTGCCACTGTGAAAAAGGAAATGATCCGTTCCACAAGGGCGAAGCTGCCAGCAGCCGCAGACGCGATTTCAACGCAGCGCAAATCACCTGATTACCCTTTCCGTAACCCGACTGTTCATTGTAATTCGCAACGGGCAGACCGCCGTCCGCGCAAGCGTCGTCGAGCAGTCGGCAGATATATTCCACGCAGTAGTCGAAATGCGAACGCCCGGGGAAAGAACTCTTATCGGTCGATGGATCGGCATAACTCTCAACAATAGCCATCGGACCGAATTTTTGCAAAACACGGAGATAATAGTAGGCTTTCAGAAATTTGGCGTGCGCCCGGTAGAGCGATTTGTCTGCCTCGGTGAGGAAGGAGGGATTCTGCTCCTCGAGCTGCTGCTCAAAGAGGTTGATATAACCGATTGCTCCATACAAAGCCCACCATGTATCCGGAACATTGCCACTCGTTATCATACCGTGCGACATAAGGTAATTTTTTTCGCGGGCTTCATCCTGGGCTTGTCCTTCCGGCAAAACGAAGTCGTCGGTGGTTTGTTCGATCGTCCAGTAGTAAAAGGGATTCTGCCACTGGATTTCATGATAGCCGCGACCGTAGATCCAGCTTTCCACTGCATCCTTGTTTTTCATCGCGTCTTCGAAATCGGCACGCTTGGCCGGCACGACATCGAGGAACTCGCAGCTCGCCAGAAGCAGAGCCGATGCCGCAATACCGATTATATTCGAGGTTCTCATGTTATTATTTCAATTTAAGTAAATTAGAATTTAAGTTGTAAGCCGAGTGTGAAAGTTCGCTGGAAAGGATATTTCACCCATTCCGCCAACTCCGGGTCGCAGAAGTCCCAAGGGCTCCAGACGGCGAGGTTGTCGCCATTGACATAGATGCGGCCGTATTTGAACGTATAACCCACCTCCAAGGTTTTGAAACGCAGAAACCGGGCATTGCGCATCCAATATGTACTCCAGACTCCCGTATTGTTCGAGATATCGTTCGCATTGGTGCCCAAACGCGGATATTTCGCATGGGGATTCGGATTTTCCTCCGACCAGTAATTGTCGGCCACGAACTGCGTGAGGTTGTGCAGGTCTGCGCCGAAGGGATCCATTGCAGAGTAACGATTGAGCATCTGCGTGCGCATGCCCGAACCATTAAAGAAGAGACCGAGATCCCATTTGCGCCAGCGCAGGTTCAGTCCGACACCGTATTGGATACGGGGTGTCGTACCATAGTCCGAGATAACACATTGGTCATCGGAGTTGATGACCCCATCGCCGTTAAGATCCCGATATTTGATGTCGCCGACCATAGGGGTTCCGCCCACGAGCTGCGTGGCATGGTTGTCGATCTCCTCCTGCGACGAGAAGAGTCCGTCGGCGACGTAGCCATACCAGCAGTAGCCGTCCAGCGGACGACCGACATGGCTCTGCCATGTATAAGCATAGTCGGGGTCGTCGTAGTTGGTGTATTTGTTCCGGTTGTAAGAGAAATTGAAACGCATGTCCACGATCCAATCCTTTCCGAACTGTTTGTTCCAGTTGACACTCAACTCGTAACCTTCATTCTCGGCACGTCCGATTTGCCCCCACGGCGCTACGTTTTGATAACCCATAATATCGGGCCACGATCCCCGCGCCATGAAGATTCTGTCGCGCTTGTCCCGGAAATAATCGAAGGTAATATTCAGCTGACGGAAAAGTGAAATGTCTACACCGATATCGAGCTTTTTCACCCGTTCCCATGATGCGTTGGGTGTCGCATAAACAGTGATGGTAGGTCCGTAATAATCATAGCCTTGCTTGGTAGATTGCCCGAATGAAGATTGGGCATTACCGTCGTACAGGTTGATGGAATTCAGATAGAGGAAGTGCCGGCGTCCTTCATCGTCGTTGAATCCATCGCTGCCGACAAGACCGTAGGAGCCGCGGATTTTGAAGAAGTCGACATATTTGCGGATCGGCTCCCAGAATTTTTCACTGCTGACTGCCCAGCCCAGCGACATGGCGGGGAAGAACTCGAAACGGTCTTCGGCGGCCAGACGCTCCGTTCCGTTGTAGCCGAAATTGAATTCCGCGAAATAACGCTGATCGAAGTCATATGTCACACGACCCGAAAGTCCCTGATTACGCTGCGAAAGCGATTTTTGAGGGCGATAATCGCGCATCATGTACATCAGCAGTCCTGAGACGTTGTGGTGCCCGAAACGACGGTTGTACATAAGACGTGCATCGAAATAAAAAGTCTGTTCGGTCCACGGCTCGGAATAGCTTTCCTGAATGTATTCATCCCCGGTCTGCAATTGTTGCAAATTGTAGAAATCCGGGTAGGCCGTGTCGTACGACTGTTTGTCCAGTGTATAATAATAGGGAGTCATAGACTGGGAGAATTTCGTCCATGAGTAGGTGCTCCAGTTTACAAGTCCTTTAACCGATAGGCCTTTGGTAATGAAGTCGAGCTGCTGATCCAGATTCAGCGAAACGTTGAGCTTGTTCTCCTTGACGATGCTGTGATCGTCAAGCATTGCGGCATAAGGATTCACATACATGGTCTTTCCCGTTTTGATAGCGTTGCCGAAACGGATGTGGTCATCTCCTTCCTGCGAAGGGTAAAATGCCGGGTAAGTAACGGGATTGGCCTGAATTGCATACGAGAACAGGTCGTTGACATTTTCTCCTACACCCGAGATCTCGTTAATCTGAGCGTTCAGACGTAGATCGAGCGTTGTCGACTTTGAGAGTTTATAGGAAATGTTATTCTGGAAGTTGTAGTCGAAACGACTCAGGTTATTGTTGAAAATGTAGTCTTTCGGAGCATCGATAATTCCTGAATCGTGGCTGACATTCAGACTCATGTAATAAGTCGCCCGATTGCCGCCGCCTTGGATGTTGACGTTGGCACGCTGGTTCATGTTGAAATTCTTGAACAACAGATCCTGCCAGTCGACGTCGGGATAAGCGTAAGGATATTTGCCGCTGCGCGTATATTCGATAACCTCTGCAGAATAGATTGGCGTTGTGCCGCCGCGGGCCATATAGGCTTTGTTATAGATATCCATCCAAGTAGCTCCATCGGCATATTCGATCATGTGGGTGGGCTGGACGAACGAATTTTCGATGGTCACACCGATCTTGGCACGGGTGTTCTCCTGACCTTTTTTCGTCGTGACGATCATCACGCCGTTGGCACCGCGCACGCCGTAGATGGCCGTTGCGGATGCATCTTTGAGAATCGTGAAGTTTTCGATCGTTTCAGCGGGAATCTTGTTCAGATCAGAAGCCGATATTTCGATATCGTCCAAAAGGATGAGTGGTGTAGCGCGACCTCCGAAAGTTCCCACGCCGCGGATGTAGAAATCTGCGGTTTCGCCCGGAGCACCGGACTTAGCCATCGAAATCACGCCAGCCAGTTTGCCCGCAAGTCCCGACGTGAGCGATGATGACGGAAAGTGCAGATCTTCTCCGGCGATCGCAGCAACGGAACCTGTCACGGAGATTTTTTTCTGGGTGCCGGCACCGACTACGACTACGGCTTCGAGAGCATCGTCGGGATCGAGTTTCACATCGACGACACCCAAGGTTCCTACATCGACCGTGCGGGTTTTATAACCTACATAAGAAACGTCGAGTTGCGCACCACGGGGCAGTGTTATGCTGAATGCACCCGTATAATCTGATGTCGTACCGTTGGTAGTCGATCCTTTTTCAATGATCGTGGCTCCGATGATCGGTTCACCGGTAGTCGCGTCAACGACGGTTCCCGTCACGGTACGGTTCTCCGACGGTAGGGCGTCATTCTTATCCCCCCCCCTCACAGAATTGGCAGATGCAGCCGTGAATATGCCGCTCAATGCGCATATCAGACCAGCAAATAGTAAATTTTTAAGATTCATAGAAAGAAAGTTTGAGTTGATGTAGATAATTGAATTTTCCGGCGATTCATTTTCTTCGATTCATCATAGGCATAAGATAAGTTTAGGTCATTTCGATTTTTAATGATACAAAATTAGGATTTTGTGTTATAGCCTACTTTAAAAAATCTTGCAAGATGATAAAGAAATCCTGCAAAATTACAGATGAATCGCGGACTGTAAAGGGATCACTAATCCCGACTTTGGATTTTTTTGAATGGCTTGCCCCGCATGTTTCATCTTCGTTGTCATTCATTTTCCGATAATGCAACAAGCGATTCTTGCAAGATTTCTTAATTGTTTTGCATTATTTCTTAAAGTAAGGATCGAATATTACCTGTATTTTTGTTTCCAGATCGAACAATTGTCCATATGAACCATTTTTGCTTATTTTTGATTGTTGTTTTCGGATGTCGTTTCTCTCTTTTCGGGCAAGTCATTACCCCGGAAGCGAAAGAACGGGCCGCGTCTTTGGTTTCACAAATGACTTTGGATGAAAAGCTGGAATACATTGGCGGTTACGACGGTTTTTATATCCGGGCTGTTCCCCGATTGGGTATTCCCGCGATTCGGATGGCTGACGGCCCGCAGTGTGTACGAAACGACACGCACAGTACACTCTATCCGTGCGGTATCGCCTTGGCTTCTACGTGGGATCGGAATCTTGCACGTGCCTACGGCCGCTCATTAGGGCGTGACTGCCGGGCCCGCGGAGTACATATTGTATTGGGGCCGGGCGTGAACATCTACCGCTCACCGCTGTGCGGCCGCAATTTCGAGTATTACGGTGAAGATCCGTATCTGGCATCGGAAACGGCTGCCGAATATATAAGAGGTGTGCAGGGCGAGGGTGTTATGGCTACGATCAAACATTTCTGCGGCAACAATCAGGAATACGACCGGCACCATGTATCGTCGGACATCGACGAGCGGACGCTGCATGAAATTTATCTCCCGGCGTTCCGCAAGGCGGTCGAAGATGCCGAGGTCGGCGCTGTGATGTCGAGCTACAACCTCGTGAACGGACAGCACATGACCGAAAATCGGAATCTGTCCATCGGGGTTTTGCGTGAACAGTGGGGCTTCGAAGGCATCTTCATGTCGGACTGGGACGCGACCTATTCGGTCGCCGGCCCTGTGAACAACGGTCTGGATCTCGAAATGCCGGGCGCACGATACTCGAATCCGGCGAATCTGAAAAAACTCCTTGCAACGGGTGTCATCACCGAGGAAACGATCGATGAGAAATGTCAGCATATTTTGCAAACGCTCATCGCTTTCAATTTTTTGGATCGGGAGCAGAAAGACCCGTCGATTCCGGAGCGCAATCCGGAGTCGAATGCTACGGCGTTGGAGGTGGCCCGCAATTCGATGGTGCTTTTGAAGAACGACGGACTGCTTCCGTTCGGGCGCCGGACGCGCCGGGTGGTGGTGCTGGGCCCCAATGCCGTTAAACTGCCGATGGGCGGCGGTTCGGGCGAGGGTTCTCCTTTCGAGTATGTAACGATTGCGCAGGGGTTGCAGGCAGAGAAGGGTTTCCGGACAACTTGCCTTATTCCTGCAGGGACATCCGATCTGGCTTCATCGGGTGTATTCTTCACACCGGACGGAAAGCCGGGTTTGTGCGGCGAGTTTTACGCCAACAGGGATTTGCAGGGGCCTGCCGTTGTTACGACGACCGATTCGAGCGTGGATTTCTTTTGGGCGGGAGCTCCTGCCGAAGGACTTCCCGAAGACCATTTTTCGGCTCGTTGGACGGGTGTCTTCCGCCCTGTGAAGTCGGAACGTGCAGTCTTTACGGTCAGCGGCGACGACGGCTACCGTCTTTATGTCGATGACGAGGAGGTGCTGGAACATTGGTCCGACCACGGGGTCTCGACCCAATCGGCGGAAATGGATGTCGAGGCAGGCCGCACCTATAACCTTCGGCTTGAGTTCTATGACAATGTGCGCACGGCGGAAATAAAGTTGCAGTATGCGGTCTACTCGCTCACGGAACAAAAGCGGATGCTTGCGGCAGCGGATGCCGTAGTCTATTGTGCGGGGTTCGATAAAACAACCGAAGGTGAAAATTTCGACCGTCCGTTCTCGCTGCCCGAAGATCAGCTGAACGAGATCGTTGCGGCAGCGGCTCTGAATCCCAATCTCGTCGTTATTGTGCATGCCGGCGGAGGCATAGACTATGCGCCTGTTGTCGACAAGGCACGCGCCGTACTGTTGGCATGGTATCCGGGTCAGGAAGGCGGCCGGGCCCTGGCGGACATCCTCACGGGCCGCACGAACCCGAGCGGTCGTCTGCCTATCAGCATCGAGCGGCGTGTGGAGGAGAATCCGGCTTTCGGAAGCTACTACCCGAATGTTTTCCTGTTCCAGGACAGTCCGCTTCGGCGTATCAGTTACGACGAGGGCGTTTTCGTAGGCTACCGCGGCCATGACCGCAACGGTACCGAACCGATGTATCCTTTCGGCTACGGACTGAGCTATACGACGTTCGAGTATGGCGACCTCGAATTGACCCCTGCGGGCGACGGCTGGAGAGTCTCTTTTTCCGTAAAGAATACGGGGAAACGTGCCGGTACGGAAACGCCGCAGGTTTATGTCGGCGACTGCGCGGCGAGCGTGCCGCGTCCTGAAAAGGAGTTGAAAGGCTATGAGCGTATTACTCTGGCACCGGGAGAACGTAAACGTGTGGAAATCGCACTCGATAGCGACGCCTTCGCCTATTACGATATGAATCGTCACGATTTACGGCTGGAACCGGGTGAATTTACGATTTCAGTGGGCGCTTCGTCGCGTGATATCCGATTGAAAGATACGATATGCATCAAACACTAAACAGGGAATGAAACGACTACTGATTTTATTTGCAGCATTTGCGCTGACTCTTCCGTGCACGGCCCAATGGCGCCCCGCCGGAAACCGAATCAAAACCTCTTGGGGCGAAACGCTCGACACCAAAAATGTCCTTGCGGAATACCCACGGCCTCAGATGGTTCGTGCGGAGTGGCAAAACCTGAACGGACTGTGGAACTATGCCATACGCCCTGCCGGGGAGTTGCCGGGGACGTGGGACGGTGAAATCCTCGTGCCGTTCGCCGCCGAATCATCGCTCTCGGGCGTAGGGCGCCGCGTGGGCGCGGAGCAGGAGTTGTGGTACGAACGGACGTTCACGATTCCTGCGAAATGGAGCGGCCGCCGGGTGCTGCTGCACTTCGGCGCCGTGGACTGGCGTGCCGACGTGTGGGTGAACGGCGTGAATCTGGGCCGGCACGAGGGCGGCTATACGCCTTTTGAGTTCGATATCACATCTGTTTTGCAAAAAGGCGTCAACACGCTCCGCGTGCGGGTCTGGGACCCGACGGACGACGGTTACCAACCGCGTGGGAAGCAGGTGAAGCGTCCTGAGGTGGTCTGGTATACGCCCGTGACGGGTATCTGGCAGACGGTGTGGCTCGAAGCCGTGCCGCAGCAGCATATCCGCAACGTCGTTGCGACTCCCGATCTGGACCGCCGCACGTTCCGCATCGCGACTGCTACGTGCGGGACGCAGCCCGGGAACCGGGTGGAGGTGACGTTGCTCGACGACGGGGGGAAAGTCGCCGAGGCGACGGCCCTGTGCGGAGCCGACGCGGAGCTGTACGTGGCTTCGCCGAAGTTGTGGAGTCCCTCGTCGCCGCATCTCTACGATCTGGATATTAGGCTCGTACGCGACGGAAAGGTCGTCGATCGAGTGACGAGCTATGCGGCGATGCGTAAATTCTCGACGGCGAAGGACGGGAAGGGCATCGTGCGGCTCTGCCTGAACGACGAACCGCTGTTCCAGTTCGGTCCGCTGGACCAGGGGTGGTGGCCCGATGGACTCTATACGGCTCCGACGGACGAGGCGCTGGCCTACGACATCGAGAAGACGAAGGAGTGGGGATTCAACATGATCCGCAAGCATATCAAGGTCGAACCGGCGCGCTGGTACTGGCACTGCGACCGTCTGGGAATGATCGTTTGGCAGGACATGCCGATCGGCGATCAGGCGGGTTTCAATCCCCAATGGCAGAACAAGACCTACTTCACGGGCGAGGAGAAACAGCGCTCGGCCACGTCGGAGGCGTGCTACCGCAAGGAGTGGCGCGAGATCATCGACGCGCTGCGCGGATTCGTTTCGATCGGCGTGTGGGTTCCATTCAACGAGGCGTGGGGACAGTTCAAAACCGTGGAGATCGCCGAGTGGACGAAGGCTTACGATCCTACGCGGCTGGTGAATCCGGCCAGCGGGGGCAACCACTATCTGACGGGAGACATGCTGGATCTGCACAATTATCCCGAACCTTCGTTGTATCTTTACGACGCGAACCGCGCCACGGTGCTGGGTGAGTTCGGCGGTATCGGCCTCGTGATGAAGGAGCACCTCTGGGAGCCCGACCGCAACTGGGGCTATATCAGTTTCAATTCTCCGAAAGAGGTGACCGACGAATACGAGAAGTACACCACGAAACTCGGCGAACTGATCAGAAGGGGCTTCTCGGCAGCAGTCTATACGCAGACCACGGACGTGGAGATCGAGGTCAACGGCCTGATGACCTACGACCGTAAAGCGGTGAAAGTGGACGAAGCGCGTATTCGGAAGCTCAACGAAAAAATATGTAACTCGCTGAACGAATAGAACCGATGAAAAAACTACTGATTCTACCTTTCCTTTTTGCCTGTATCTTTGCAGTACAGGCACAGAGGAGCTATACGCTGACTTCACCGAACGGACATTTGGCAACAGCCATCACCGCAGGAGAAACACTGACTTACGATATCGTTCGTGACGGGAAGACATTGATGATGCCCTCGCCGATTTCGCTGATTCTCTCCGATGGCCGTAAGTGGGGGCCTGCGGCACACATCCAGAAGGCACTGCGTGCGACTGTCGATGAAACTGTTTCTGCACCGTTTTACCGGGCGAGCGAGATCCGCGACCGTTACAACGCTCTGACGCTACGCATGAGAGGTGGTTGGTCCGTGGAGTTTCGGGTCTATGACGACGGTGTGGCCTACCGTTTCGCCACGACATCGAAAGAACCTTTTGAGATTATGAACGAACAGGCGGAATACCGGTTCTCAGAGGAGCGTCTCGTGACAGTTCCCTACGTGCGCGACCATGCCGGCAACATCGACCTGCAATGGCGCAACTCCTTCGAAAATACCTATACCGAAACGACACTCTCGAGGCTGGATGCCGGACGTCTGATTTTCCTTCCGGCAATCGTGCATGTAGCCGACGGAGTAAACATCTGTTTTACGGAAACCGATCTGAACGACTATCCGGGTATGTATCTCTGGAACGGCGACGGCGGGCAGCATCTGACTGCACGCTTCGCGCCTTATCCCAAACGCGTGGAACAGGGCGGTTACAACAATCTGCAGATGATCGTCGAAGAACGCGAACCATTCATTGCCCGAATCGGTAAAGCCCGTTCATTCCCATGGCGCGTGGCGATCGTCGGCACGGACACCCAGATCGCCGCCAGCGACCTGAGTTTCTTGTTGGCCGCCCCCTCGAAGCTCGCCGACACGTCGTGGATCAAACCCGGCAAGGTCGCTTGGGACTGGTGGAATGCGTGGAACATCTCGGGTGTGGACTTCCGTGCGGGAATCAATACCGAAACTTATAAATACTATATCGACTTCGCTGCATCGAAAGGAATCGAATATGTGATTCTTGACGAAGGGTGGGCCGTAAATCTCCAAGCTGATCTGATGCAGGTGGTACCGGAGATCGATTTGCAGCAGATCGTCGACTACGGTAAAGCAAAAGGCGTGGGGATCATCCTCTGGGCGGGCTACTGGGCCTTCGACCGTGATATGGAAACCGTCTGCAAACATTATTCGGAGATGGGTGTCAAAGGTTTCAAAGTCGATTTCATGGATCGCGACGACCAGCAGATGACCGACTTTAACTACCGTGCGGCGGAGATGGCGGCCAAATACAAGCTGATTCTCGACCTGCACGGCACGCACAAACCCGCGGGGCTGAACCGTACGTGGCCCAATGTATTGAATTTCGAGGGCGTGCATGGACTTGAGCAGATGAAGTGGAGCCCTGCGACTGTCGATCAGGTAAAATACGATGTGCAAATCCCTTTCATACGTCAGGTTGCCGGGCCGATGGACTACACGCAGGGCGCGATGCGCAACGCTTCGAAGCAAAATTATTATCCATGCGATTCAGAGCCGATGAGTCAGGGTACGCGTTGCCGCCAGCTGGCGCTCTATGTCGTGCTCGACTCGCCGCTGAACATGCTGTGCGACTCGCCGACGAACTACCTGCGCGAGGCGGAATGCACGGAGTTCATCGCCGCGATTCCGACCGTGTGGGACGAGACGCGCATCCTCGGCGGACGCATGGGCGAATATATCGTCACAGCACGTCGCAAGGGTTCGACGTGGTACGTCGGCGGCATTACGGACTGGACGCCGCGCGACGTGGAGATCGACCTTACGCCGCTGGGCATCGACGCTACGGTCGAGGCGACGATCTTCCGCGACGGCGCGAACGCCGACCGCAAGGCCTCGGATTACAGGCGCGAGAGCATCCGCATCGACACCTCGAAACCCCTGACCGTGCATCTTGCGCCCGGAGGCGGGTTCGCGATGAAACTCAAGCCTGAGAAAACAGGAGGAATGAAAAAACGCTGACAGCAAATAGCCGATGAAACGTTTTCTATTGCTGGGTATGGCACTCGTATTTGCCATGCAGATTACGATCGGACAACCGGTGCTGCCGGGCTATCGGCAGTCGTCGGTCGCACCGGAGTTGATGGCGGCTCCATGGTCCGCACGGTGGATCTCGGTGCCCGGTGCGTCCCCGGATGCCTATGGCGTCTACCATTTTCGCAAGGTATTCGAGCTGGCAAAATGTCCGCGGCACTTTGCGGTGCATGTTTCGGCAGACAACCGCTATAAACTTTATGTAAACGGCGTGCTCGCGGCGCAGGGGCCCTCGCGATGCGACGGAGCGCATTGGAACTACGAGACGGTGGATCTGGCACCGTGGCTGCGTGCCGGGCGAAATGCGGTGACCGCCGTAGTATGGAACTATGCCGACTTGAAACCTGCGGCACAAATAACGCTGGGCGGAACGGGGTTTCTGATGCAGGGTGCGACGGAGCGCGAACGGATTGTCGATACCGATTCTTCGTGGCGGTGTATCAAGAACGACGCCTATACACCACTCGCCGTCACGGGACTTCGCGGTTATTACGTCGCGGGACCGGGCGAAATGTTGACCGCCGCGCGCTATCCGTGGGGCTGGACAGAGCCGGATTTCGACGACAGCAACTGGCATACTGCCTCGTGCGGTGCACTTGGCAGGCCGAAAGGCGCAGCCCGTTCGGGCGAACGGCAGCTTGTGCCATCGCCGGTTCCGATGTCAGAGCGGATTCCGATGCGTTTCGCCCAAGTCGTCCGGGCCGAGGGCGTGAAGCTTCCGAAGGAGTTTCCGGCGAAGTCTGCCGTCTTGGTTGTTCCGGCGCACACCCGCGCCGTGCTTCTGCTCGACCAAGGCGAGGAAACGACGGGCTATCTGCGACTTTCGTTCAGCGGCGGACACGGCGCTGTAATTGCCGCGGGATATGCCGAGGCGCTTTATACGGGTGCCGAGGGGTATGACAAGGGGGATCGCAACGATCCCACAGGCAAGCTGTTTCTGGGTTACGAAGACCGTATCGTCGCCGATGGTGGTTCCGGACGGACGTTCGAGCCGCTATGGTGGCGGACTTGGCGCTACGTGCGGCTGACTGTCGAAACGCAGGATGAACCGTTGTCACTGGATGACGTGAGCGGGGTCTTTTCGGCGTATCCATTTCGTCTTGTGAGCCGTTTCTCGGCTCCGGAACGGCCCGAACTGGAACGCATGCTCAACGTTGGTTGGCGCACGGCGCGTCTGTGCGCCAACGAAACCTACATGGACTGCCCCTATTATGAGCAGATGCAGTATTTCGGCGATGCGCGTATTCAGGCGCTCATCACGCTCTACAACACACGCGACACCTGCATGGTGCGACAATTGTTGGATCTGTGCCGGCAGTCGATGTTGCCCGAGGGAATTCCGCAGAGCCGCTATCCTTCCGACCTGCCGCAGGTCATTCCGCCCTTTGCGGTGTGGTGGCTCGGCACGGCGTACGATTACTGGATGATGCGGGGTGACGAGGCGTATCTGCAGACATTATTGCCGGCTTTCCGGCAGGTGCTCGGCTGGTTCGAGAGGTATCGGGGCGCGGACGGCCTGTTGCACGACGTGCCCTACTGGTTCTTCATCGACTGGCCCGAAGAGTTCGATTTCGGACAGCCGCGCCGCTCGGCAGACGGCACCTCAGCCTATCAGGATGCGGTCTATCTGTTGGGACTGGGTTATGCCGCACAGATGGAACGAACATTCGGCAACACAGCAATAGCCGCGAAGTACGAGGAGATTGGCAGTGCGCTTAGGAAGGCTTTTCGCAGTGCATATTGGGATGTGCGGCGGGGACTTTTCGCCGATACGCATGAACGGAGGGTCTTCTCGCAACATGTGAATACCCTTGCGATACTGGCCGGAATCGCAACGGACGACGAAGCCCGCAACGTGATGATGCGCGTAGTGGACGAACCGGATTTGATTCAGGCGACGCTTTATTTCAAATTTTATGTTCATCGGGCAATGGCCGCGACAGGATTGGGCGACCGTCTGTTCGAGGAGTTGCAGCCGTGGTACGACCAACTTGCCGCCGGGTTGACCACTTGGGCCGAAACGCCCGATCCGACACGCTCGGACTGCCATGCGTGGAGCGCAAGCCCTAATGTGGAACTTTTCCGTATGATGCTGGGGATCGAAAGCGCCGCTCCGGGATTCCGACAGGTGCGTATTGCGCCGTCACTCGGCGGGCTGAAGCATGTGTCGGGCGCAATACCGCATCCTGCAGGCGAGATTGCTGTCGATTGCCGCACCGACAGCAAAGGCCGTCTTACGGCGAAAATCGCCCTGCCCATAGGCATGACGGGCGAATTCGTATGGCAGGGCAGAACCTTTGCTCTGCGAGCAGGCAAACAGATTCTGAAAATCGAATAGACAATGAAACGACTTTTAGTATTGACAACGGCATTGGCCATTTCCATATCGGCACAAGCTGAGGTACAGATGCCGAAATTTTTCAGCGACAATATGGTGTTGCAGCGCGAACGGCCGATCCGCGTATGGGGACATGCTTCAAAAAACGAACTGGTCACAGTACGTTTCGCCGAAGCTGAAGTTTCGGCGAAGGCCGACCGTACGGGACGCTGGGAAGCGGTGCTTCCGGCCATGAGTGCCGATACGACCCCGCGTGAAATGACCGTTGCGGGACGCGACAATGAACTGCGTTTCACAAACGTCGTAGTGGGCGACGTGTGGCTTTGCAGCGGACAGTCGAATATGGAGTGGCGGCTCGATCCAACGACCGGCTGCGAAACTGAAATCGCATCGTCGGCCAACCCGGATATCCGGCTGCTTTCTGTCGGCGACAAAATCGCTTTCGAGGAGCAAGAGGATATCGATTCCGGACAATGGGTGGAATGTAAGCCTGAAACCTCGCGCGTATTCTCGGCCGTGGGATACTATTTCGGCAAGTTCATCCATGCCGAAACGGGCGTTCCGGTGGGGCTGATCGACAGTTCGTGGGGTGGAACCGACATCGAAACATGGACGAGCTGGAACATAATGCGCACGACGAAGGATTATGCACAATACGCGGACGCCCGTTCGCCCCTCGAGGCGAGCGGCGCGGGAATGAAAAATTATCGTGCCTATCAGGCCGCTTTGAAGAATGACCGCGGGGATCGCGAACGGTGGTATGCCCCGACGAGCAAAACCCGGTTGAAAGAGTGGCAGAAGATGGAACTGCCTCAGATTTGGGAAAACGTATTGGGCCATGTCGACGGCCATATCTGGTTCCGGAAGAGCGTGACGCTGCCGGCCTCGGCGGCCAGAAAGGCGGGTGTGCTGCATCTTCCGGCAGTCGACGACAGCGATGTTTCCTACATGAACGGTTACAAGATCGGCGAAACACATGCCAGTTATAATAGCCCGAGACACTATGAAATCCCTGCGGCGACGTTGCACGAAGGCGAGAATCTCATTGTAATCCGCGTCGAGGATACGGGCGGCGAAGGTGGCATTTGGGGCGATGCGAAAGAGTTGTATTTGGAGGTTGACGGTAAACGGTACGACCTTGCCGGGGAATGGGAATACAGACCTTCGGTCACAACGACGATGTACGGTCTTGCCGGCCGCGGAACGTATAGCAATCCCAACAGTTTCGCTTCGCTGCTTTACAACGGCATGATCGCACCGCTCGCAGGATACGGTATCAAGGGTGCCATTTGGTATCAGGGCGAGAACAACGCTGACCGGGCCCGGAGCTACCGGGAGTTATTCCCCGCGATGATCCGCGACTGGCGTGCGCTTTGGGGATACGACTTCCCCTTCTTCTGGGTGCAACTGGCCAACTTCATGGCTGTGGAGCCGCAGCCGGGCGAAAGCGCGTGGGCCGAGTTGCGCGAAGCGCAGAATAGGACGCTCGCGTTGCCGGCGACGGGGCAGGCCGTCATCACCGATGTCGGAGAGGCGAATGACATTCATCCGCGCAACAAGCGCGACGTAGGCTACCGCTTGAGCCGCGCGGCGCTGAATGTGGCCTATGGCTGCACTGACATCGCGGCTGGAGGACCGATTTACAGATCGATGAAACGTGACGGCAATCGTATCGTGCTGACGTTCGACGCCACAGATGCCCTGAAACCGACCGACGGCAATCGTTACGGTTATCTGCATGGCTTTACGATTGCCGGTGCCGACCGAAAATTCGTATGGGCCAAAGCATATGTCAGAGACGAAAAAACAGTTGTGGTTTTCAGCGACGAGGTATCGGAACCGGTAGCCGTCCGTTACGGCTGGGCGAACAATCCCTGTGACGACGATCTTACGGACGCTTCGGGACTGCTGGCCTCACCGTTCCGAACCGACGAGTGGCCCGGAATTACGAAGTAAAGTTGAAATGCGATAAAATTTTAAACAACTCGATTATGAAAATACAAGTCAGTAAAAAATTTTCGGAACTGTACGGTGAAAGTGCCATTCTGTTCGCCTCTCCGGGGCGTATCAACCTGATCGGCGAGCACACGGATTACAACGGAGGATTCGTCTTCCCGGGGGCTGTGGACAAGGGCATCGTCGCGGCCATCAAGCTCAACGGCACGGACAAGGTGCGCGCCTATGCGCTCGACCTGGGCGAGAGCTCGGAGTTCGGACTCGACGAGGCCGACAAACCGGCCCAGAGCTGGGCGTGCTATATCTTCGGCGTCTGCCGCGAGATTCAGAAGCGCGGCGGCAAGATCGGCGGCTTCGACACGGTGTTCGCGGGCGACGTGCCTCTGGGTGCCGGCATGTCGTCGTCGGCGGCGCTGGAGTCTACCTACGCTTTTGCGCTGAACGATCTTTACGGCTGCGGCATCGACAAGTTCGAACTGGCGAAGATCGGCCAGTCCACCGAGCACAACTACTGCGGCGTGAACTGCGGCATCATGGACCAGTTCGCGTCGGTGTTCGGCAAGAAAGGCAACCTGATCCGTCTGGACTGCCGTTCGCTGGAGTACGCCTATTTCCCGTTCGATCCGAAGGGTTACAAACTCGTTCTGCTCGACTCGCGCGTGAAGCACGAATTGGTGGGATCGCCCTACAACGACCGTCGCGCTTCGTGCGAGCGTGTGGCCAAGATGCTGGGACAGGAGTTCCTGCGCGGCGCCACGATGGAGCAGCTCGACGCCATCAAGGATAAGATCTCGGAGAAGGATTACAAGCGTGCACGCTATGTGATCGGCGAGGAGAAGCGCGTGCTCGATGTCTGCGAGGCGCTCGAAAAGGGCGACTACGAGACTGTCGGCGAGCGGATGTACGAGACCCATTGGGGTATGTCGAAGGACTACGAGGTGTCGTGCGAGGAGTTGGATTTCCTGGCTACGGTGGCCAAAGAGTGCGGTGTGACGGGTTCTCGCATCATGGGCGGCGGCTTCGGCGGCTGCACGATCAACCTGGTGAAGGACGAGCTTTACGACAACTTCATCGCCACGGCCAAGGAGAAGTTCAATGCCAAGTACGGCCACGAGCCCAAGGTTTACGACGTGGTTATTTCCGACGGTTCGCGCCGGCTATAAAAGACAGATATGGTTACCGGTCGATTCGTATTACGAGAGTAAGCACAAATATGCGTCGAAATATAATTGTTTTCTTATTGGTTGTCCTTTCTTGTCTGGGATGCAATGACGGAAAACTCCGTGAATTACGGATTCTTCAACTTAATATTTGGTGTGATGCCACGGTTGTCCCGGGAGCTTTCGAGGCCTTGGTCGACGAAATCGCACGTCTCGATGTGCATATCGTCGCCCTGTGCGAAGTCAACAACCGTGACGGCGTGACTTCCGAACGGTTGGTTGAAGCGCTGAAACGGCGCGGGCAGACGTGGCATGGCGCCTCGGGACGCTGTAACGGGGTTCAGGGAACCGATGTCTGTGTGTTGTCGAAATATCCGATCGAGGAGATTACAACGGGATTATCCACGGTCATGGGGGGCGTCGACATGAAAGTGCGCATTGATGTCGAAGGATATGACGTACTGCTTTATCCGGCCCATCTGGATTATACGCATTATGCTTGTTATCTGCCGCGAGGCTATGACGGCATTACATGGCAGCAACTTTCGGATTCGGAAACCGAACCTGCTACCGTGCTGAAGATGAATCGGGAATCTACGCGCGACGAGGCTATCGCGGCATTCCTTGACGATGCAAAAACGGAACAGGCGGATCTGATTCTGCTGACCGGGGATTTCAATGAACCGTCGCATTTGGATTGGAACGAGGCGACACGCGAGAAATGGGATCACAACGGATGTGTCGTACCCTGGGATTGCTCCATGCAGCTCTACGAGGCCGGTTTTCGCGATGTATACAGGGTTGTTCATCCCGAACCGACGATATGTCCGGGCTTTACCTATCCGTCTGATAATCCGGAGAAAGAGATCAAAGACCTGACATGGGCGCCCGAAGCAGATGAACGGGATCGTATCGATTTCATCTATTATATGCCGGACGGGGCGTTTGCTCCAAAGGAAGCAAAGGTCGTAGGACCGTCATCGTCGATCGTGCGAAGCGAACGGATACAGGAAGTCGGCAACGATACGTTCATCGAACCGCTTGGCATATGGCCGACGGATCATAAGGGCGTTTTGGTGACATTCGAACCTATCCGGAAAAATTAGGACTCATATGCTAAAAGCCCGCACTTTTGATGCGGGCTTTTTTATTTCGAAATTCTCTAAATATAAAACGATGCGCATTTTGACAACAACGCGATTCTTTCAATTCTTAATTAAGTTGTGTAGGAAACGGTTTTCACTATTGAAGAATTTTTGCAGTCTTTCGATGAATTTACTTTCATAGTAGCCAAACTTTGTACTTCGAGCCCGAATCAAACCATTATCCGGATCTTGAATTATACACATGTACAGTTAAAGTTGTTCCGGAAGTTGAAGGTAGAAGACGTTTTATGTTTCCTCGAAAACCCGAACAACCAAATTGGACGGAGTAGCCGAACCATCTGCCAGGACGAAAGGGAACGGTATCATTCGATCGAGTCCGCATAGGATTTCGGACAGGCTGTTTGCATAGTATCTTACAGACCAGAACAGTGGAGAAAATGAAGATAGTGATCTTGAATCGAATACAAAACGCTCCGAATAATGGATTTTCTAATAGAAGAGTTTTATTCGGCTTCGAGGAATTTTTGTGCACAATGGGCGAAATAATCGCTATATTTCGGTAAAATGTCAGACTCGGCGATCCGACCGATGTCAAACGCCGTGTTCTGAAACGCAAGACGGATCGCACAAAATTTACCGAGGCATTGCTTTATCCCTTAAAATAAGGAAGATATGTGTGTTTTTTCGATTTCTTATATCTGGGTATACAGTTCTGTATTCAGGGAATTTCCATCTTTATACATGAAAAACAACCCTAATAACTCTATGATCCGTATGATGAAAAAAACGGAAAAGGTGCCGTTTGTCGGAATGCTCGAAACATCGCTCAACCGACGATGACTGTCCCCGAAGCAGACAACTCTCGATTCTGCCTATGAAGATTACATCGACATGCTTCATAACCTTATCTCCTAATCTCATCAATCGGTCAGCCGCAGTTCCACACAGAGGATAAAAGCGATACTGTTCAGCCTTTCTCCGGAGTGAGTAAAATCGCATGATCGGCATCACCCAATAATCGGGTAAAATAAACAAACCTCATTTTTATAGACTGGATGACAAAACTATTGCCATGCACTTATGAAGAACGATGGCTCTTATCGTAGACACGCTACGACATAAGACATTCCTTATCGTTACATATACAAACGTCTGCTTGTTGTGAAAAACAAATCTTGACATAAAACACAGTATTTACGCAAAAATT
>ENA-UESG01000400-UESG01000400.1-human-gut-metagenome-genome-assembly--contig:-NODE-400-length-45121-cov-9.527728_pt1 | contig 45121 bp, 39 predicted proteins | sample MGYA00243002_ERZ508003 | MGnify/ENA primary metagenome ERZ508003 (study PRJEB26167, sample SAMN06115514) | human gut metagenome | host: Homo sapiens | place: China:Shanxi | collected 2015-12-02... | reverse complement strand
GCACTCTCCATTTCATGGGGAGTGTAGGGCAGCGCAGAGAAGAACATGGGCTTTGCGGCATCTGCGGTAAACAGCAGTCCACGACCCTTGCGGTCCACTACTTTTGCCCAGCGCACAGCGGTCATTGCTCCGCACTCCTGCGGTACAAGGTACTGTGCCATGTTGTCTGCAACCTTGTTCTGGTAAATGCCCAGCTTTGCACCATGCTGGCGGTCCCAGTAGGTCTCCGCAGGGCCGTTTCCGTACCATTCCACCGTGTCGTAATCGGCGTCGATCTTGAACAGCACACCGAATCCGTCTTTTCAAAGCCGTGGATGGCACTGGTGTAGTTCTTTGCGTAGGCGAATTTCCAGATGCCGTCCAGCTTCATCGCCAAAGAAGAGGAGCCTGTCCGATATTCTTCGCGGGATGCGTAAGTACGGAAACTTGCATGAGCATTCAGCACGTTGCCCGCAATATCGCCTGAACCATAGCCGACTTTATTATACCACTTCAGATAACGCTTCTCAGTCATTGTGCTTTCTCCCATCTTGCTTGTTTTGTGTGGGCGCGACCAATTGCTGCGCACTTCAGACTGGAATTCTCATTACGCAAGTTGCCCGAATCTCTTGCGTTTCGTCTGAAAATATTATAGAATCCAAATAACATCAGAGAGCCAACGGCTCCAAAGGAGAAGCTATGAGTTACGCAATCGTATTCAGCAGTAAAACAGGCAACACGGAATTACTGGCAGACACATTGCACAGCTGCCTGCCGCAGGCAGAGTGCTGTTATTTTGGCAACCCGAACCCTGCCGCCATGGAAGCGGACACCCTTTATGTGGGCTTCTGGACGGATAAGGGAAAAGCGGATGAAAGCACTTCGGACTTTTTGAAGCAGCTGCGGGGAAAGCAGGTGTTTTTGTTCGGTACCGCTGGTTTTGGCGGCAGCGAAGAATATTTTAACAAGATCCTGAAAACCGTGCAAAAAGATCTGCACAGCAGCAACACGGTGATCGGCAGCTTCATGTGTCAGGGGAAGATGCCGATGTCGGTACGCCAGCGATATGAGAATATGAAAAAGCAGCCGCTTCATCTGCCCAATCTGGACGCAATGATCGAGAATTTCGACAAGGCTCTTTCTCACCCGGATGCGGATGATCTGGAGCGGCTGAAACAGGCTGTAAGATAACAAAACCCGGTGGCTTTCCGCAATGGAGAAAGTCACCGGGTTTCTGTTTCAGCTTATCGGAGCAGCCAGCCGTAATCCTGTCTGCAATCTACCGTTCGGTATAAACCGGTACGTTCATCGTGACCCTGTCATAAGCCCGGAGTTTCCCTGCGAACAAAACATTCCGAGATAAAAAGAACGCTGCCGCCTCTGGGTGAGAGGTTGCAGCGTCTTTTTGGTATCAGAGGGCGAATGGTCTGTCAGACCGAACGGCTCCCAACGAATGCGATGCTTTTAGCTTGCGTTTTCCTGTTCGTCAAGAATGCGCCAGCCGTCCATCAGGTCTGAATTTTCCAGAATAAAGGTGTGGGCAGTATCCTGTCCCCACGAGTTGTCGTATTTCAGCATCAGATAATCGCTCAACTCGGTTCGATTTTTGAACTTCAATAAGCGATACGGCTCCTGAAAAGCGACCTTTTCGACGAAATATACCGCATCCGATGTGGGAAGCATAACGCCGACATGACCGATCATAAGAGAATTGTCCGTTTCAGAGAACTGATCGTGCAGGACCACGGAGACGAGACGAATCTTATCATCTTCTACAAAGGAGAGGCCGCGTTTCTTCCATTCCTGCTGAATCGTTTTCAAATGGGTAGGAATATCGGTCGTATTGGTAGTTTTGACCGGGGCGAACAGCGCATCAAACTTTTGCCGTTCATCGCCGCAAAGGGATTCCGGGTCAGAATCCAGTGTTTCATAGTCCATAAACAGGGTGTCCTCGGCTGAGTCAAGGTCTGCCTTGCCCGTGACGGTGATAAAATCACCGAACAGCCCACAAGCGGTGATCCGACAGTTCCAGCCGGGGAAGGTATCGTATTTTTCTGTCCATGCGTCCTGCATGGAGTAAGGATCGTATTTCAGATCCAAAGGCTTGGCGTTTTCAAAACCTGTGGTGAGCCATGCCGGGTCCACGGCATTGTTGAACTTCTGCACATGATCAAAGAAGGTCCGTATCCGCAGGTCGGACACGCCGGCATTCTGCAAAAGATTGGAAAGAAGAGCCTGTGTATCCGAATCTGCCAAATTGGAGTATTCGATTTGCTGAAGGACGGGCTGAGAAACTTTTTGAGTGCAGCCCCCTGCCAGAAATGCACCGCAAAAAAGTGCAGCGGTGCAGACAAGAAAAGTTCGACGTTTCAAAAATGGTCACCTCGCTGTGTTTTTCGGAAAGCTGTAGTCTCCACCATAGGCGAAGAGAGCAATGCAATTGAACTCATAACGAATGGTATCACAGAGAAACAAAGAAAATCAATGACTTCTGCCGTATTTGACCCTATATAATGTTGCGGTATCCATATCCCATACGGCTGACGTCCATGTGGGGAAAGACGATGCGGCAGCTTTCCGAACGATTTTCTTCATGTCGGACACAACAGGAGTATACCCAAGTTGGAATGAAAATTTTCCGTTTTTCCGGAACGGAAGGTCCAAATCGCTTTCTGAATACAGTTGCTGACAATGCAGTCCGTCTGGCCTTATCGACGCTCAAAGCCGAGATAGCGGGTGCCCTGGAACATCAGCTTTCCAATGTCGCCCTCCACAAGCATTCCGTAGTCCGAACCATCTACTTCGAGTTCCATGCGGTCGCCGCTTTCCACCTGAAAGGTCGCATAATAGGTCGTGAACGTATGCATCATCGTATTGTCCGTATGGTGGCGAGAAACTTCCGTGCGCTTTGCCACCACCGTTGCCGGAACGGTCAGCCGCGGCGAATGGTTGTTTTTATTCCATGTGCTGATATTTCCGATGATGGTGTATAGGATCATGCCCAAAACCACAAGGAACAGGATGGGAAACAGAATGCTGAACAGCATATCAATTCCAGTGTAAAACATTTCACTCCTCCAAAATTTCTTCCAGCAGGTCCTTTACATCGTCCAGAAAAGATTCTTCTCCGAGGGTGTTCATCTTAAAAAACACCGCCTGACTGCCGCCTGCGGTGATGGCGGACAGCCGGATGGGGCTGTCACTGTTCTGAAACATGGTCAGCGTCAGACTCAGGCGGTTGCCGCCCATCATGCTGTACCGCTCAAACACGCGGACACTGCACCGTGCTTCGCCCTCCTTGAAATCGCTGCCCGCTTCCAGGTCGGCAGACCAGCTGCTGTCCGGGATCTCCTGTTCCAATTTGCGGAGAAGCGTGTTGAATTTCTGATTGCGGATGGTCTTTTCAAAAATCGCCATAGAGGGCCCTCCATTCTGCCAACGAAATTCGGTCTGTTTGCCTTAAATACGGACAGGCGGCAATAAAAATTGCAGAAAAACACCCGGAAAGTAAAATTTTCCGGAGCCGCGCACGAAAAAAGGACTGCTGCACAATTTTCAGTGCAGCAGTCCTGTTGCGTATCGGGGAAATCAGTGCTCAGCCCTCGGAGGCAAAGAACTCCTTGGTCAGCTTGACCACGGTGCCGGAGAGCAGCAGCAATGCGATGAGGTTGGGGATGCTCATCAGGCCGTTGAAGGTGTCGGCGATGCTCCACAGCAGGCCCAGGTCCACGGTCGCACCCAGAATGGACACGAAGGAGTACACCACAAAGAAGGGCTTTGCCACCTTGTCGCTGTGGCAGAGGAACACCAGGAAGCGGGAGCCGTACAGGCCCCAGCCGATGATGGTGGAAAAGGCAAAGCAGCAAAGCGCCACGGCGGTAAAGATGGAAGCCCAGCCGCCGTAGGTGGTGGTAAAGCCGGAGATGGTCAGCTCTGCACCGGCTGCGGTGCCGTAGTTCACGGGGGTGCCGCTGCACAGGATGACCATGGCGGTCAGGGTGCAGATGATGATGGTGTCGGCAAACACCTCAAAGATGCCGAACATGCCCTGCTTCACCGGCTTTTTGGTGTCGGCGCAGGCATGGGCGATGGAGCCGGTGCCAAGGCCGGCCTCATTGGAAAAGATGCCGCGGGAGACGCCCTTCTGCATGCTGATGAACAGGCTGCCGATGGTGCCGCCGGTGAAGGCAGCGGGGTTGAAGGCACCGGCCACGATGGACTCCAGCACATAGGGCAGGCGGGGCAGGTTGAGCCCTACTACGCCCACAGCCAGCACGATGTAGAACAGCGCCATGAAGGGCACCAGCTTTTCACTCACGCTGCCGATGCGCTTGATGCCGCCCAGCAGCACCATGGCCACCAGCATGGCCACGATGATGCCCGCGATGAGGTTCAGCGTGCTCAGGAAACCGCTGCCCACCACACCGTATTCCAGCAGGGCGGTGTCCACGGCGGCCACGATGGTGTTGACCTGGGTGGCATTGCCGGTGCCGAACACGGTCAGCACGCCGAACAGCGAGTACAGAAATGCCAGGAACTGCCAGCGCTTGCCCAGACCGTTCTTGATGTAATACATGGGGCCGCCCACCCACTCGCCGGTCTCACTGCGCTCACGGAAATGCACGGCCAGGGTCACCTCGGCAAACTTGGTGCACATGCCCAGCAGCGCGGAGCACCACATCCAGAACACGGCACCCGGGCCGCCGATGGCAATGGCACCTGCCACACCGGCGATGTTGCCGGTGCCCACGGTGCCGGCCAGTGCGGTGCACACCGCCTGGAAGGGGGTCATGGCACCGTCCGAGGCGTCCTTTTTGCGGAACATGCGTCCGATGGTGGTTTTGATGGCGTACGGGAATTTGCGGATCTGCAAAAAGCCGGTGCGCACGCTCAGAAGCAAACCCACACCAATGATGCACACCATGGCGGGCACGCCCCAGATAAAGTTGTTGACCGCCGTATTGACGGCCGTGATCGTCTCGATCATAATTCGTCCCACATCCTCTGTAAAGTCTTGCGTTCTGACACATTTTGTCAGCGCAATATAAAAACTATTCTACCGTATTTCTGTGCAGCTGTCAAATGAAATCCCTGCATTTATGCGCCCCGCAGGGCGACGGGAATGCAACAAAAAAGCAGGCCGCCGGGGTCGGGCAGCCTGCTGCAAAAGGGGCCGGAAAGGTTCAGTGCCGGGCCGCCGCGCGGTGGTACACCGGGTAGGCCACCAGTGCGGTGAGCACCTCGGTGATCCAGAAGGCGTGCCACACACCGTCCGGGCCAAGGCGGCCGCACAGCACTGCGGCCAGCGGCAGGATGAACACCACATAGCGGCACAGCGAGATCACCAGCGACGGCACGCCCTTGCCAAGGCCCTCCAGTGCGCCGGACGAGGTGGTGGACACTGCCGACACCACAAAGCCGATGCAGATGATGCGCAGGGCCTTGGCACCGGCGGCGATGGTATCGGGGTTGGAGGTGAACAGCCCGATGAGCTGCCCGGAGGCCAGCAGGCAGATGACCGTGCCCAGCGCCATGATGGCGATGCTCATGAACAGGGTGAGCTCGTACAGCTTCTTCACGCGGGCGTGCTCCCTGGCACCGTAGTTGTAGCCGATGAGCGGGCGCATGCCCTGCACGATGCCGTTGGCGGGCAGGTACAAAAAGGTCTGCAGCTTGTAGTAAATGCCCAGAATGACCACATAGCTCTGGGAGAACCCGGCAAGCAGGCTGTTGAGGAAGGTGACCAGCAGGGAGGGCAGAGCCAGGTTCAGGATGGCCGGCACGCCGATGGCGTACAGCTTGCCGTCCAGTGCAACGTCCGGGTGCAGGCCGCTGCGGCTCAGCCGCACCGGCAGTTCGGTGCGCAGGTAGACAAACAGGTATACGCACAGGTTCAGCAGCTGGCCGATGCCGGTGGCCAGCGCTGCACCGGCAATGCCCATGGCGGGCACCGGGCCCAGGCCGAAGATCAGGACGGGGTCCAGCAGGATGTTGCACACGCAGCCGAACACCAGCGCCACCATGGTCACCTTCATGCGGCCCACAGCCTGGAACATCTTTTCAAAGGCCAGCGCGGCCATATTGATGGTGGCAAACAGGAACACGATGGTGGAGTAGGTGATGCCGGAGGCCACAAGGCTCTCGTCGGTGGTGAACCGGCGCAAAAAGCCCGGCATGATGGCAATGCTCACCACCGTGATGACCACGCCGTGCAGCAGGCTGAGCACCATGCCGTGGGTGGCGGCGATCTCGGCCTTTTTGCGGTCGCCCGCACCCAGGTACAGGGCGATCATGGCGTTGATGCCGATACCAAAGCCGATGGCGATGGCGTTGGCAAAGTTCTGGATGGGGTATACCAGCGAGAGGGCGGTCATGGCGTCCTCGCTGATCTGCGCCACAAACAGGCTGTCCACGATGTTGTACAGGGAGTTGACCAGCATGGAGATCACGTTGGGCAGCGCCATGGACAACAGCAGCGGCAGCACGGGGCGTTCTTTCATAAAGGTATCGTTCATTGATTTCTCGCTCCTGACAGATCGAAAATGGAAAAAGACCGCAAAAAAGCCACACAATGGCTTTTTTGAAGTCATTGTGTGGCGAAAAGTAGCATAGTGCTGTAAAAATCCACACGGTTTTTATTGACTGAAGGATACCACATCCCCGGGGCATTGTCAAGAAGACTGGATGCAAAAGTATGACTTTTATAGGCTTGACCATTTTTTGTGCAGGGGTTACAATAAAATTGTAGCTTTTATAAAAAGGAGAAACCCGCATGAAATGGATGATCGCGTCCGACCTGCACGGGTCGTATTTCTATGCCAGCCAGATGCAGCAGGCGTTTGAACGGGAACAGGCCGACCGGCTGCTGCTGTTGGGGGACCTGCTCTACCACGGCCCCCGCAACGACCTGCCGGAGGGCTATGCGCCCAAGCAGGTCATGCCCCTGCTCAACGGCATGAAGGACCGCCTGCTCTGCGTGCGCGGCAACTGTGACGCCGAGGTGGACCAGATGGTGCTGGAATTCCCGGTGCTGGCAGACTATGCCGTGCTGCCGGTGGGCAGACGGCTGGTGTACGCCACCCACGGCCATGTCTACAACACCAAGACCCCGCCGCCGCTGGCCCCCGGCGACATTCTGCTGCACGGGCACACCCACATCCCGGCGTGGGAGCCCTTCGGGCAGGGCAACCTCTACCTGAACCCCGGCTCGGTGAGCCTGCCGAAGGAGGGCAGCGCCCACAGCTACATGACGTTGGAAAACGGCTGCTTCCGGTGGAAAACCATGGACGGCCGGACCTACCACGAACTGACCCTGAGCGAAATCTGAACAACACAGCGCCCGCCTGCTTCCGGAGTGGTTCCGGTGCAGGCGGGCGCTGTGCTTATCCAAAAAAGAAGAAAGAAGAAGAGAGCAGAGTGGGGTTACGCGGCAGCGTAGGCGGAAGCGTTGCTGCCGGCGATGCGGCCGAACACCACGAAGTCGCACACGGCATTGCCGCCGATGCGGTTGCCGCCGTGCACACCGCCGGTGGTCTCACCGGCTGCATACAGGCCGGGGATGATGCTGCCGTCGGTGTCCAGCACCTGTGCGTCGGTGTTGATCTTCAGGCCGCCCATGGTGTGGTGGATGCCCGGTGCGATCTTGATGGCGTAGTAGGGAGCGGTGGACAAGTTGCCGTCCATGCCGTTGCTGCGGCCGAACTCGGCGTCCTTACCGGCTGCCACAGAGGCGTTCCAGGTGTTCATGGTCTCCACAAAGTTGGCGGCAGCGTCGCCGGTCAGGCCCATCTCCTTGGCCAGACCCTCATAGCTGTCGGAAGAGACGGTCAGGCCGTTGCTGATGTACTTCTGGCAGGACTTCAGGTCGTCCACGATGCGCTGGTCAAAGATGATGTAGGCGTAAGCACCCGGCTGCTCCAGCTCGGCGTTGGAAACCGCGTCACGGGTGGACATGTCGTTGCAGAAGCGCTTGCCCTCGGCGTTGACCAGGATGCCGCCCATGCTGCGCACGCTCTCGGACACCAGCATGCCGGTCTCCTGATACACGGTGGGGTGCAGCTGGATCTGGTCCATGTCCACAGTGTCGGCACCAATGGCCTCAGCCATCAGGATGCCGTCGCCGGTGGCACCGGCGTGGTTGGTGGTCACGGCGTTGGCCAGGGCCGGGTTGAAGCTGGCCATCAGCTCAAAGTTGGCACCAAAGCCGCCGGCGGCAATGATCACGCTCTTGGCGTTGATGGTGTAGTCGTGCTCGGTGCTCTCGGCCTTGATGCCGCAGGCAGCGCCGTCGTTGGTCAGGATCTCGGTGGCCTTGGTGTTCAGCAGGATCTGCACGCCCAGTTTTTCGGCCTGAGCGTTCAGCTTTTCCACCAGATAGCTGCCCACGGCGCTGCCGTCCTCGGGCTCATGCAGATACTTGTGGGTGGTGCCGCCGGTGGCTGCCACCTTGGGCAGCGGGGCACCGATGGAGGTCAGCCAGTCGATGGCGTCGGAGCTCTGCTCGGCCATCACGGTCACCAGGCTGCGGTCGTTGATGCCGTGGCCGCCGTTGATGGTGTCCTCAATGAACTCCTGCACCCCGCTGTCGGTGATGCCCAGGTCGGCCTGATACTGGGTGTCAGCTGCGTTCATGCCGCCGGTGGCCTTCAGGCTGTTGCCGCCCACGATGGGCATCTTTTCCACCACGATGACCTTGGCACCGTTCTCGGCGGCCTGTGCGGCGGCGGTCAGACCGGCACCGCCGGCACCCACCACCACGACGTCACAGTCCAGCGTCTCGGCGGTCTTTTCCACGGTGGTGTCCGCAGCCTTGGCCACGGCAAAGGCGGAAGCGTCCAGTCCGGCGTTCTCCAGAGCGGCCTTCACGGCCTCCTTGAGGGCGTCGCTGGTCACGGTGGCACCGGCAATGCCGTCCACGTTGTAGCTGTTGGCAGCCACCATGGCGTCCGGCAGCTGTTCGCAGGCCACAGAGCCGATGCCCTGGGTCTCGTTCTGCTCGGTGACAACGATGGAATAAATGGTGTCGGCGTCGGCGGTCACTTCCACGACGACGTCGCCTTCAATGCCTTTGGCCGAACCGGTGCCGGTGACTTTCCCGGCGGCGGAACTGGCGGTCTGGCTACTGGAAGCGCCGCAGGACGCCAGCGATAGCAGCATGGCACCGGCCAGCACAGCGGTGCTGATGCGGTGCAGGATCCCGTTTTTCTTCATGGTTTTCCTCCTCAGAGATCTTCGTGTTGGGTGGGGCGGTCGATTTGTGATGGATTTCACGAGCGAGATTATAACACAACTTTCACAATTCCTGAAATTCATTTTTCTCATAAAAAGAATAGCCTGCGTGCATGGTTTGTGGTACACTGGAACCGGCAAATACACGCAGCAGGGAGGAATCTGCATGGACTTCAAAGATCTGGAATATTTTGCGGCCATTGCCCGGTGCGGCAACATCACCCGCGCGGCTCAGCAGCTCTACGTCAGCCAGCCTACCCTTTCCAAGTTTCTGCAAAAACTGGAAGGGGACACCGGCCTTGTGCTGTTCCAGCGGGCGGGGCGGCGTCTGGAGCTGACCTATGCGGGCCAGCGGTATCTGGCCCACGCCGAGCGGCTGCTCAGCCAGAAGCGGGAGATGGACGCGGAGCTGACCGACCTGCTCCGGGCAGACACCGGTGTGCTGCATGTGGGCATGCCGCCGTTCCGGTGCAGCTTTTCGCTGCCGGAGGTGCTTCCGGCGTTCCGCGCGCAGTTCCCGCAGGTGCAGTTCCGCATTGAGGAAGCACCCAGCGCCGAGCTGGACCGCAAACTGCTGGAAGGCGAGATCGACCTGGCCTTTTATATGAGCTTTGCCCGGCATCCCGGTCTGAGCTACCGGGTGCTGCGCCGGGACCGGATGTACGCCGTGTTCGGCAAGGGACACCCGCTGGAGCAGGCTGCCGCCCGGGAGGGCAGCTTTGCCTGGGAGTGGCTGGAGGGGCAGACCCTGCTGCTGCAGAACCAGACCCAGCGGCAGGGCCAGTATATTTTGCAGGAGCTGCGGAGCCGCCGCCTGCGTCCGGCCGAAATTCTGGAAAGCAGCAACATCCGGGCAGCCGCGGCGCTGGCCGCCAACGGGTACGGCATCGGCTTCCTGAGCGGCGAGCTGCTGGAACACCTGAACAACGCGGTGCCGTTCAACGCGTTTCCGCTCCGGGACTGCACCCTCCCGCTGGAGTCGGTGGCAGCCTGGCGGGCCGGGAACTATCTGCCCCGGTACGCGTTGGCGTTCATCGAGCGGATGGAACAGCTGGAAAACCAGAAATACAACAATAGCGCAACAAAATCGCACTGAAACCGGCGTAAAACAAACAAAAATAAACCGGCCCTTCTCCTTTGGCAGCACAGCGCTGCCGGGGAGAGGGGCCGGTGTTTTTGTAGGTGGAAAAAGGATCACAGCTCCACTTTTTCCTGCGCGCGGTACTGCAGGGCTTCCAGCAGGGAGTCCTCGTCCAACAGGCTCTTGCCGGCCAGGTCGGCCACCGTGCGGGCCACCCGCAAAATGCGGTCGTGGGCGCGGGCCGAAAGCCCCAGTGCATCGTAGGAGGCGCGGAGCAGCCGTTCCGCACCGGGGGTCATGCGGCAGATGCGCCGCACCTGCCCGGCGTTGAGCTGGGCGTTGCAGTGCACCCCCTCGTAGCCGGGGGCCGCATAGCGTTTTGCCTGGATGGCCCGCGCCGCCAGCACCTGTTTGCGCAGGTCGGCACTGCTCTCGGCGGGGGCGGCGGTGTGCAGCTCGTCAAAGGCGATGGGGTCCATCTCCACGCACAGGTCGATGCGGTCCAGCAGCGGGCCGGACACCCGGCTGCGGTACTGCCGCACCGCGCTGGGCGAGCAGGTGCACTGCCGGGTGGGGTGGCCGTAGTAGCCGCATTTGCAGGGGTTCATGGCGGCCACCAGCTGGAAATGGCTGGGGTAGGTGGCGCTGCCTGCGGCCCGGCTCACGGTGATCTGGCCGTCCTCCAGCGGCTGGCGCAGCACCTCCAGGCTCTCGCGGGAGAACTCCGGCAGTTCGTCCAGGAACAGCACGCCGCAGTTGGCCAGACTGCACTCGCCGGGGCGGAACTGCGCGCCGCCGCCCGCCAGCGACACGGCACTGGCCGAGTGGTGCGGGCTGCGGAAGGGACGCGCCGTGATCAGGCCCCGACCCTGGGGCAGCTGCCCGGCGATGGAATAGATCTTGGTGGTCTCCACGGCTTCCTCCCGGGTGAGAGGCGGCAGGATGCCCGGCAGGCGCTTGGCCAGCATGGATTTGCCGGTGCCTGGGGCACCCATCAGCAGCACGTTGTGGCCCCCGGCCGCAGCGATGACCATGGCCCGGCGGGCCAGTGCCTGCCCCATCACGTCGGCAAAATCCGGCACCTGTGCCCAGGCCTCGGCGGGGTCAAAGGGAACGGCTGCCGCAGCGGTCAGCGGTCGGATGCCGCGCAGGGCGTCCACCACCTCCCGGGCGGTGTGGGCCGGGTAGACGGCCATGCTGTCGGCACAGGCCTCGGCAGCCTCGGCGGCGTTTTCGGCGGGCACATACAGGGCGCGGATGCCGTTTTCGGCGGCGGCCAGTGCCATGGGCAGCACGCCGGATACCGGGCGCAGGGTGCCGTCCAGCGCCAGTTCCCCCAGAAAGGCGGCGTCCTCCGGCACATCCTCCAGCTGGCCGCTGGCCGTGAGCACGGCCAGCAGCAGAGGCAGATCGTACACCGGGCCGGTCTTGCGCACATCGGCGGGGGCCAGGTTGACCGTGATGCGCCGGTCCGGGAACTTGAAGCCCAGGTTCTTGATGGCGGCACGCACGCGGTCCGCACTTTCCCGCACGGCGGAATCCGGCAGGCCTACGATGGAAAAGGCGGGCAGCCCGCCCGAAACGTCGGCCTCCACGGCCACGGCAAAGCCGCGCAGGCCGTTCAGGCCAAAGCTCTTTGTTACCGAATACATGGGTGCACCTCGCTTGCATTTTCTGCGCGAAAACGGTCGAAAATTGGGTGGAAAAATTTGGGAGGAACCGTCAGTCTTCGACAGCATCTCCCGGTCGATTTCATTATAGTAAAGGGCAGGAAAGATGTCAATGCAGCGGAAAGGAGAGCGACAAACGATGACAGGCAAGGAATACTGCCGGTACATCCGTACTTATTCAGAGCTGGAGGGGCTGCAGCGGGCCCACACGGTGGTGTACTGCGCCCAGACCGTGCCCGGGGGCGTGCTGGCCCAGCTGCGGTGGGAGCAGGCGGGCCGGGTGCACTGCAGCGCAGTGCTGGCCCCGCAGGGCAGTTTTGCCCGGATGATGCAGCTTTTGCGCTATCTGTGCGAGAACAGCATCGGCCCGGAACAGTGGCTGGAGGTGCTGGAGGACGTGCACCAGCCCTACCGGCTGCTGCCGGAAGCACAGCAGCCCGCCGACATCCACCCGGAGAGCGGCTGTTTTTGTGGCATTTGCTGATTTTGTACCGGTAAGATTGTGGCAGAATATGCAATTGACATGATGGACACAAGCGTTTATAGTATAATTAGGTTTGAATAAACTGTCTCCTTTTTTGGGAAAAAATAACAAAGGTAAGGTGTGCAACATGTATCTGGATGAATATAAGCGCTGGCTGGCAGCGGAGCTGGACGATGCGGATCTGAAGCCCGAACTGGCAAAGATCGAGGGCAACGACGACGAAATCAAGGACCGCTTTGCAGTGGCCCTGAAGTTTGGCACCGCAGGCCTGCGCGGCGTCCTGGGCGCGGGTACTAACCGCATGAACATCTACGTTGTGCGTCAGGCTACCCAGGGCCTGGCCAACTGGGTCAAGACCCAGGGCGGCAGCCAGACCGTCGCCATCAGCTACGACAGCCGCCTCAAGAGCGACGTTTTTGCCAAGACGGCTGCCGGTGTTCTGGCAGCCAATGGCATCAAGGTGCGCATCTATGATGCCCTGATGCCGGTGCCGGCCCTGAGCTTTGCTACCCGCTACTATCAGTGCAATGCAGGCATCATGGTCACCGCCTCCCACAACCCGGCCAAGTACAACGGCTACAAGGCCTACGGCCCGGACGGCTGCCAGATGACCGATGACGCCGCCGCCATCGTGTACGACGAGATCCAGAAGACCGATGTGCTCACCGGTGCCAAGTACATCTCCTTTGCCGAGGGCGTGGAAAACGGCCTGATCCGTTTTGTGGGCGATGACTGCAAGAAGGCCCTGTACGACGCCATCGAGGCCCGTCAGGTGCGCCCCGGCCTGTGCAAGACCGCAGGCCTGAAGCTGGTGTACAGCCCCCTGAACGGTTCCGGTCTGGTTCCGGTCACCCATGTGCTGAACGACATGGGCATCACCGATATCACCATCGTGCCCGAGCAGGAGTACCCCAACGGCTACTTCACCACCTGCTCCTACCCCAACCCTGAGATCTTCGACGCCCTGAAGCTGGGCCTGGATCTGGCCACCAAGACCGGTGCCGACCTGATGCTGGCCACCGACCCCGACGCCGACCGCGTGGGCATCGCCATGAAGTGCCCGGATGGCAGCTATGAGCTGGTGTCCGGCAACGAGATGGGCGCTCTGCTGCTGGATTACATCTGCGCAGGCCGCATCGAGAAGGGCACCATGCCCAAGAACCCCGTGGCCGTCAAGTCCATCGTGTCCACCCCGCTGGCCGATGCCATTGCCGCCCACTACGGCGTGGAGATGCGCAGCGTGCTGACCGGCTTCAAGTGGATCGGCGACCAGATCGCCAATCTGGAAGCGGCCGGTGAAGTGGACCGCTTCATCTTCGGCTTCGAGGAGAGCTACGGCTATCTGGCAGGCCCCTATGTCCGCGATAAGGACGCCGTCATCGGCTCCATGCTGATCTGCGAGATGGCTGCTTACTACCGCAGCATCGGTTCCTCCATCAAGCAGCGTCTGGAAGAGATCTACAAGGAGTACGGCCGCTACCTGAACAAGGTGGACAGCTTCGAGTTCCCCGGCCTGACCGGCATGGAGAAGATGGCGTCCATCATGCAGAAGCTGCGCGACAACCCGCCCACCGAGCTGGCCGGCCACAAGGTGGTCAAGGTCACCGACTACAAGAAGCCCGAGGAGACCGGCCTGCCGGCTGCCAACGTGCTGATCTACGCACTGGAGAACGGTGCGACTGTGGTGGTCCGTCCCTCCGGCACCGAGCCGAAGATCAAGACCTACTTCACCACCCTAGGTAAGGATCTGGCCGAGGCCCAGGCCCAGAAGGATGCCCTGGCTGCTGCTATTGAGCCCATCCTGGCATAAACCGCACTGAAATAAGGTCCCAAAGCCCTTTTGCACCCGCCTGCCCGGCGGTGCAAAAGGGCTTTTTTGCTGGGCGGAACCGGTTGCAGTTTGCGGGCCGATACGCTATAATAAAAGATGACTTATTATAGCCAGCCGCAGCCGGAAACACCGGCGCGGCGGCAGCAGGGGCAGGTGTGCAGATTGCAAAAAACGATTTCGGCCGTGCTGGTGGCGGCAGGTTCTTCCACCCGGATGGGGTTCGACAAGCTCAGCTTTGACCTGGGCGGCGAAACGGTGCTGCACCGCAGCATCCGCGCTTTTGACCAGTGCCCGCAGATCGGTGAGATCGTGCTGGTGGCGGGCAAAAACCGTGCTTTCGTGGAGCAGCAGGCCGTCGGCTGCACCAAGCCGGTACAAATCGTGGCCGGTGGTGCCACCCGCGCCGAGAGCGCCAAGAATGGCGTGCTGGCAGCCCACGGGGAGCTGGTGGCTGTGCACGACGCAGCCCGGCCCTTTGTGAGCCCGGCCGTCATCGCGGCGGTGCTGGAAGCCGCTGCCCGCTGCGGAGCCGCCGCCCCTGCAGTGCCGGTCAAGGACACCATCAAGCAGGCCGTGCCCGGTGACGGCAAAACGGTGCCGGAAGCCTGCCTTGTGCGCAGCACCCCGGACCGCAGTACCCTGTATGCGGTGCAGACGCCCCAGTGCTTTGACCGGGCGCAGTATCTGACCGCCCTGCAGGAACTGGACGCCGAAAAAGCCCGGCTGGTCACCGATGACTGCAGCCTGTTCGAGCTCACTGGCCGCTCGGTGCAGCTCACCCAGGGTGACTACGCCAACCTGAAGATCACCACGCGGGAGGACCTGCCCCGCCCGGTACAGAAAGAGGAAACGAGAATGCGCATTGGACATGGTTATGACGTGCACCGCCTGGTGGAAGGCCGCAAGCTGATCCTGGGCGGCGTGGAGATCCCCTTTGAAAAGGGCCTGCTGGGCCACTCGGACGCCGATGTGCTGACCCACGCGGTGATGGACGCCGTGCTGGGTGCGGCGGCGCTGGGGGATATCGGCCAGCATTTCCCGGACAATGACCCCGCCTATGCCGGGGCCGACAGTTTGGAGCTGGCCCGCCATGTGGCCCGCATCCTGTCGGAGCACGGTTACCGGGTGGAAAACATCGACGCCACCATCCTCTGCCAGCGGCCCAAGCTGGCCCCCCACATCCCGGCCATGCGGGCCAAGCTGGCGGCGGCCTTCGGCCTGCCGGTGGACGCCGTGAGCGTCAAGGCTACCACGGAAGAGCATCTGGGCTTTACCGGCGAGGGACTGGGCATTGCCGCCCACGCCGTCGCCCTGATCGAAACACGGTAACAGGAGTGTGCGTCCATGACACTGAATGCGATCATTGCCAATTTTCAGACCTTCAAGCTCGTTGACCTGCTGGATATCATCATCATTGCGTTCCTGATCTACCAGCTGCTGGGCATCGTCAACCGCACCCGCGCCGGGCAGCTGTTCAAGGGCGCGCTGCTGGTCATGGCGGTTTATCTGGTGGCCGAAACGCTGAACATGCGCACGGTCACCTGGCTGCTCAACTCGCTGCTGCAGGTGGGCCTGCTCACCCTGGTGGTGCTGTTCCAGCCGGAGATCCGCCGTGCTCTGGAGCGCATGGGCCAGACCGACCAGTGGGCCGCAAAGCTGTTCAACGTGAAAGGCCGCTACAACGACCCCAGCCTGAAAGGGGCCTGGCGCAGCGCCATCATTGCCATCTGCGACGCGGCAGAGCGCTTTTCGGAGACCAAGACCGGTGCGCTCATCGTGCTGGAACGCCACACCAACCTGTCTGAGATCGTACGCACCGGCACCCCGGTGAACAGCGCGGTGAATCTGGAAGTGCTGGGCACCATCTTCTACGAGGGCACCCCCCTGCACGACGGTGCCGCCATCATCGAGAACGGCCGCATCAAGGCCGCAGGCTGCGTGCTGCCGCTTTCCAATAATCTGGATCTGGGCAAGGACATGGGCACCCGCCACCGCGCCTGCCTGGGCATTGCCGAAAACTCGGACGCCATCGCCATCGTGGTCAGCGAGGAGACGGGCATCATCTCCATGGCAAAAAATGGCGTGCTGATCCGTCATTTTGACCGCCAGACCCTGTACACCCGCCTGATCGACGAGATGATCCCCAAGGAGCCTGTGGTGGAAAAGAGCACGGCCGACACCTGGAAGGACCGCGCAAAGAGCCTGATGAAGTGGGTCAGCCAGAAAGGGGAGGACGAGCAGCAATGAGCAGCAAACCGAACAAGCAAAACGACGCAAAGCCGGCCGTGGGCAGCCACAGCCGGAGCATTCTGGACGATCGCCGCATCCGGCTGGCACTGTCCATTCTGGGTGCCATTGTGGCCTGGATGATCGTGACCATCATCGTGCAGCCCGGCACCACCAACACCATCTACAATGTGCCGGTGGACTATACCTACGATTCCTCCGTTTATACCTCCCGTGGACTGAGCATCGTCAGCGCCGAGGACAAGACCGTGAACCTGAAGATCTCCGGCGACGGCTACACCATCGGCAGCTTGACGGCCTCCGATTTCGTGGTCTATCCGGACTGGTCCAGCGTGCGGGACAGCGGCCAAAAGACCCTGCGCCTGCTGGTGCGGGGGGCCAACGGCATGCTCAATGGCGTCACCGTGACCATCGACGGCTCCGACAACATGGTGGACGTGATGTTCGATGTGGTGGAGGAAAAGACCCTTCCCGTCACCGTGACCACCAATTACCTGACCATTTCGGACGGGTATATCCTCTACAGCACCGAGGTGTCCAAGGATATGGTCACTCTGTCCGGCCCCAGCAGTGAGCTGGATAAGGTTACCACCTGCACCGCCGAGGTGACCTACTCCGGCGAGCTGGACAGCTCGGTCACCCTGGCAACGCCGCTGCGGTTCTACACCTCCGGCGGCACGGAAGTGAACTTTGAGTACACCGAACTGGAAGAGAGCAGCGTGGACGTGACCTTGCAGGTGTACAAGATGGCCACCTTGCCGGTGAACGTGAGCTTCATCAACGCGCCCCGCGACTTTGACGAGTCGGTGCTGGTGTATGAGCTCAGCCGCAAGCAGCTCAAGGTGGCCGGCCCGGCGGAAAAGATCGACGCGTTGTCCACCCTGTCCATCGGCACCATCGACCTGTCCACCTTCACACTGAACAAGGTCTATGAGCTGCCCATTGAGCTGCCCAGCGACATCTACCTGCTGGACAACATTTCCACCATCACCCTCAGCTTTGACTGCTCCGGTCTGGAGACCAAGACCATGAACCTGCCTTCCAGCTGTGTGCAGGTGGTGAATCTGCCGTCCACCTATCAGCTCACGGTGGAGACCGAACGGCTGATGAACGTGACCCTCTGCGGCCCGAAGGCTGCATTGGAGACCCTGACCCCGGAACAGGTGGTCGTGGAGATCGACGCGGAGGACTTCTCGGTGGCCACCGGCCAGCAGAACATCGCCTGCCGCCTGTATGTGCCCTCCAACGGCAAGATCTTTGCACTGGGCAGCTATGTGCTGCAGTGCCGCATTGAAAGCAACTGATAAAAAGGAACACACTGTACTATGATTCTCGTTCGCAACATCCGTCTGCCGCTCTCCGCCGGGGAACCGCAGGCATTTGAAAAGGCCCTGCGGGAGGCACGCATTCCCCGCGCAAAGGTGCAGCATCTGGGCGTGGCAAAGCTGTCGGTGGACGCCCGCCGCGGCCAGCCCAAGCTGGTGTACACCGTGGCTGTCACCCTGAAAAACGAAGCCGAAGAACCCGCCTTCGCCGGGGCATCGGCCAACGTGTCCCTGCACAGCAGGACCGACTTCCGGGTGCAACGGGGCACGCAGAAGCTGCCCCACCGCCCGGTGGTGTGCGGCCTGGGGCCTGCGGGCCTGTTTGCGGCGCTGCTGCTGGCCCGGCAGGGCTACCGGCCTATCGTGCTGGAGCGCGGCCCGGCGCTGGACGAGCGGGTGCAGGCGGTGGAGCATTTTTCCGCCACCGGCGAGCTGGACCCCAACGCGAACATTCAGTTCGGTGAGGGCGGCGCAGGCACCTTCTCGGACGGCAAGCTGACCACCCGCATCGGTGACGAGCTGTGCGGCCTTGTCACGGAAGTGTTTTTGCAGCACGGTGCCCCGGCGGAGATCGCCTGGAAGCAGAAGCCCCATGTGGGCACCGACCTGCTGCGGGGGATCATCACCTCCATCCGCAAAGAGATCGAATCCCTGGGCGGTGAGGTGTATTTCAACACGGCCCTCACCGGTCTGGAACAGAAAAACGGACACATTACCGGAATTTTCACAACGGATGGTTCCTTTGCCTGCGAAGCACTGGTGTTTGCGGTGGGCCACTCGGCCCGCGATACCTTTGCCATGCTCATGGACAGCGGCCTTGTGCTGGAGTGCAAGCCCTTCAGCGTGGGCTTCCGCGCAGAGCATCTGCAGAGCGAGATCGAAAAGAGCCTGTATCACGAGGCGGCAGGCCACCCGGCCCTGCCCCGCGGCGAATACCAGCTGTCCCAGCATGTGGGGGAGCGGTGCGTGTATACCTTCTGCATGTGCCCCGGCGGGCAGGTGGTGGCCTCGGCCAGTGAGGAAGGCCGTGTGGTGACCAACGGCATGAGCTACCATGCCCGCAGCGGCAAAAATGCAAACGCCGCCGTGGTGGTGAGCGTGAACGGCACCGACTTTGCAAACGACCCCCGGCAGGCCATCGCGTTCCAACGGGAGCTGGAAGCAAAGGCCTACGCGGCAGGCCGTGCGGCCGGGCCTTACGCCGCCCCGGCCGAGAACATCCGGAGCTTTCTGGAAGGGCAGGGGCAGCTGCACATCGGCAGCGTGGAACCGACCTACGACCGCGGTGTGATCGCAGCCGACCTGGGCAGCCTGCTGCCTGCGGAGCTGGCCGACACCCTGCGGGCCGGTCTGCGTGCCTATGAGCACAAGATCGCGGGCTACACCGCACCGGATGCCATCCTCACCGGCCTGGAGACCCGCACCAGCAGCCCGGTGCGGCTGAAGCGGGAAGAGAACTTCGAGTGCACCCAGCTGGCAGGGCTTTACCCCTGCGGCGAGGGCGCGGGATATGCGGGCGGCATCATGAGCGCCGCCGTGGATGGCCTGCGGGTGGCCCGCGCCATCATCAGCCGGTATGCACCGGCAGAAGGGTGAGAAGATTTTGATGAACGATCGTGAAAACGACAACCGGATCAAGGACGAGGGCCGTCAGGTGCAGCAGGAGCTGGAGGACCAGCTGCGCGCCTTTGGCGACACCATGACCGACGCCTTTGCCCATGGCTTTGAGGGCCGGGGCATGGAAATCGGCGACCGGGCCTGGGATGTGGGAAAAGCAGCCGTCCATGCGGCCAACTTCGGCATCTCGGAAGCGGGAAAAGCCCTCCGGAACAGCCGGAACGAATACTACAAAGCCCAGCAGGAGGCACAGAAAACCGGGCCCCGGAACGCGGGCGGGATGCCCCAGTGGGCCAGACAGATCTTTGGCCTGAAAGGGGAGCAGACCCCCGTAGACCTGCTGCGTGCAGACGGCAAAAAGCGCCAGAACGGCGGTGCAGCCCTGCTGGCCGTGGGCATCACCTTCATGGTGATCTTTGGGCTGGGGACGCTGGGCTGCCTCATCGGGCTGGGCATTATTTCGCCGACTGCTTTGGGCGACGTTGTGGTGTCGACTGCTGAGGACGGCGGCATCCTGATGACGGGCACGGGCTACGTTATGAACACCGCCTACAACGTGCTGGGCATCGTCAGCGGCGTGTTGGGCCTTGCCACGGCGGGCTTTGGCTGGATGACGGCCTGTGGTTCCGCCTGGGTGAAAGCTGGAAAGCAGCTGGGGCAGTTCGCCGATCTTGCGGATACCACCGACTACCACCAGGGCCTTTCGGTTCGGATGCTGGCCGACCTCGTCCACCAGAACCGGAAAAAAATGCTGAAGAAGCTGCAAAAGTACATCCGCAAAGGCTGGCTGAACGGATGGCTGGATGAAAAAACGCAAACACTCTATCTGACGGCGGAGGATTACCGCGCCGCCCAGGAAACGGCGGCTGCACCCCAGGCACAGCCGCAGCCGGAACCGGCTCCGGAGCAGCGCGAGGAAACGCCTCTCAATCTGGAAACGGCCCGCCGCTTTGCCGCTGTGCTGGAACAGGAAAAGCAGCTCATGCAGGACGCGCAGGGCGTGGAGGAGCTGGCCCACATGCAGAAGACCACTGAGGCCATCTGCGACTGGCTGGAAGCCCACCCCGAAAGCCTGCCCAAGGCCCGCCGCTTTGCGGAATACTATATCCCCACCACCCTCAAGCTGCTGCACACCTACAACGACGTGCAGGGCCAGAAAGGCGATAATGCCGAGAGCATCCGCCGGGACATCGCGGGCATCCTGCATACGCTCAATCAGGCGTATGACAACCTCTACGATAATCTGCTGAGCGATGTGGCGCTGGATGTTTCCAGCGAGATCGCAGCCCTGCAGGGAATGCTGGCCAACGACGGCCTGACCGGGAGGGATTTCCAATGACCTACCGTGCCTGGGACCTGAAAACGCTGGACCGCGCCGCCGTCCGGGAGCTGACCCACGCCATCGCGGAGCAGCGTACCGAAGAACTGGAATACAGCGCCATGGACGAGGAGCCCTGGAGCGAACAGAAATATGCCGCCACGCTGGCCGCCCAGCAGAAGGAGACGGCCTTGCTGGCCGGCATCCTGGCGGCCCGCGGCATCACCGACCCGGCCGACGCGCTCACCCTGCTGGCCGGGGAAGAGGAGCTGAGCGACCCCGCCCTGCTCACCGATATGGAAAAAGCCTGCCAGCGCATCTGGCAGGCCATCGACAATGGCGAGACCATCGTGGTGTTCGGCGACTACGACGTGGACGGCGTGACTGCCACGGCATTGCTGTATCAGCACCTCAAGGGCATGGGTGCCGCCGTCAAGTGCATGCTGCCCAGCCGCGAGGGCGATGGCTACGGCCTGTCGCGCAACGCCATCCAGTCCATCCATGACAAGGGCTATCGGCTCATCGTGACGGTGGACAACGGCATCTCCGCTGTAGCCGAGGCCGACTTTGCCGCAGAGCTGGGCATCGACCTTATCATCACCGACCACCATCTGCCGCCCGAGACCCTGCCCAAGGCAGTGGCCGTGGTGGACCCCCGCCGGGAGGACGATACCAGCCCCTTCAAAGGGCTGTGCGGCGCAGGCGTGGCCTTTAAGCTGTGCGCCGCGCTGGACGACTGCACCCCGGAGGAAATGCTGGATTACTGCGGCGACCTGGCCGCTGTGGGCACCGTGGCAGACGTGATGCCCCTGACCGGAGAGAACCGCACCCTGGTCAAGGCCGGCCTGCGGCAGCTGCAGCAGACCGACCGCCCCGGCATGGAAGCCTTGCTGGAAGAAGTGGGCCTTGCCGGAAAACCCGTCACAGCGGAGAATATCAGCTACGCCATTGCGCCCCGCATCAACGCGGCCGGCCGCATGGACAGCGCGGTGACGGCCCTGCAGCTGGTGCTGTGTGAGGACCCGGACCGCGCTGAGGAGCTGGCCCATAAACTCAACGAGATCAACGCGAAACGGCAGGAGACTGAACTGCAGATCTTCAAGGCCGCCGAGGAATTGCTGGAGCAGCAGCCGGAGCGGCTGGAGGATCGTGTGATCCTGCTGTGGGGCCGGGACTGGCACCCCGGCGTCATCGGCATCGTGGCGTCCCGGCTGGTGGAGCGCACCGGCCGCCCGGTCATCGTGGTCACGGTGGATGAGCACGGCGAGTGCAAGGGCAGCGGCCGCAGTGTGCAGGGTTTCAACCTGCACGCCTGCATCGGGGCCTGCGCCGACCTGCTCATCCGCTACGGCGGCCACGCCATGGCGGCGGGCCTCTCGGTGCGGGAAGAAAATCTGGAAGCCCTGCGCCGCCGCCTGAACGAGTGGGCGGCAAGGGAGTGCCCCGTGCTGCAGATCCCGCCGCTGACCTGCGATCTGTCCATCCATCTGGACCGGGTCACGGTGGACGCCGTGCGCCGTCTGGATCAGCTGGCCCCCTTCGGGGCTGAGAACCCCACCCCGGTGTTCCTGCTGCAGAATGCCGTGCTGGACGGGGTATACCCGGTGTCAGACGGCAAACACAGCCGCCTGCGTCTGCGGCAGGGCAATGCCAGCCTGTACGCCGTGTGGTTCGGCATGCGGCCGGAGCAGCTGCCCTATGCCACGGGCGACGTGGTAGACACTGCCCTGAATCTTTCGGTCTACGATGCGCCCCGTGGCGCGCAGCTTTCGGGCCGCATCATCGACCTGCACCCGGCGGGTCTTGGTAGTGCCATGCCGCAGCAGGCAGCGCTGGTGCAGGCACTGCGCCGCGGCACCCCGCTCACCACAGAACAGAAAAATCTCATCACCCCGGCCCGCAGCGACATCATCGCGGTATACCGGGAGCTGCAGGCCCGCCGCTGGCACGCGGAGGATCTGCAGCCCCTGTGCGCGAAGCTGGGAGAAGAAAATACCGGCAAAACGCTGGTGGCGGTCACGGCACTGGAACAGGTGGGGCTGATCGCTGCCGCAGAAAAGGGCGGGGCCAAAGTGTGGGAGCTGGTGCCCACGGCCGGAAAGAAGAACCTTGCCGACGCCCCGATCCTGAAATGTTTGGAGGGAATGTAAATGCCTGAGGGAAAGAAACTGCCTGCCCCCGCCCCGGTGCGGGAGGAGGACTCGTATTCGGCCAAGACCCACCTGCACCAGCCGGTGCAGGAGACGGCCACCGTGGCCGCTACAGCACAGCCGGCAGATGCTCCGGAGGGTACTCTGCCCTCCGAGGTGCGCCCGGAGATCGTGACCTGGGACAAACTCTGTGAGGCCATCAAGGCCAGCGGCAGGGCCTACGATACGGACATGATCGAAAAGGCCTATAACCTTGCCAATGACGCCCACAAGGGCGTGTGCCGCCGCAGCGGCGAACCCTATATCTGCCACCCGCTGGCCGTGGCCCGGCTGGTGCTGGATCTGGGCATGGACTCCGAGAGCATCGCTGCCGCTCTGCTGCACGATGTGGTGGAGGATACCCCCACCACCCTGGACGACCTGACCGCACAGTTCGGCTCCGAGGTGGCCCAGATGGTGGACGGCGTCACCAAGCTGACCAAGATCCAGTTCTCCAACATCGAGGAGCTGCAGGCCGAGAACCTGCGTAAGATGCTGCTGGCCATGAGCCGCGACGTGCGCGTGATGATCATCAAGCTGTGCGACCGGCTGCATAATATGCGCACCGGTGACGCCTGGCCGGAGCAGAAGCGCCGCGACAAGGCTCGCGAGACCATGGAGGTGTATGCCCCCATCGCCAACCGGCTGGGCATCCTGAACGTGAAGGAAGAGCTGGAGGACCGCAGCCTGCATTACCTCGACCCGGTGGGCTATAGCGAGATCAGCAAGATGCTGAGCGAGCGGGCCGGGGAGGAGTTCCTGGCCAAGGTGTCCGGCGTCATTGAGCGCCGCCTGATCGAGAGCGGCATCGAGGGTGCCACCATCAAGCGCCGGGTCAAGAGCATCTACGGCATCTACCGCAAGACCATCATGCAGAACAAGTCCTTTGATGAGATCTACGATATTTACGCCGTTCGTGTGATTCTGGACAGTCTGGCCGAGTGCTATAGTACCCTGGGCCTCATCCACGATATGTACCACCCGCTGCCCAACCGCTTCAAGGACTATATCTCCACCCCCAAGCCCAACGGCTACCAGAGCCTGCACACCACGGTCATCGGCCACGAGGGCATCCCCTTCGAGGTGCAGATCCGCACCCGTGCCATGGACGAGCAGGCCGAGTACGGCGTTGCCGCCCACTGGAAGTACAAGGAGGGCCTGGGCGGCCACGACAAGCTGGACGAGCGTCTGGCCTGGGTGAGCCAGCTGCTGGAAAACCAGCGCGTCAGCGAGGATTCCGGCAACCTGCTGCATGACCTCAAGAGCGACCTGCTGCCGGAGGAAGTGTTTGCCTTCACCCCCAAGGGCGATGTGATCAACCTGCCCACCGGTGCCACCTGCATCGACTTTGCCTACGCCATCCATTCGGCGGTGGGCAACCGCATGGTGGGCTGCAAGGTGAACAACCGCATGGTGCCCATCGACCACATCGTGTCCACCGGCGAGATCATCGAGGTCATCCTCGGCCCGGCGGACAAGGGCCCCAGCCGCGACTGGCTCAAGATCGTGCGCACCAGCGAGGCCAAGAGCAAGATCCGCAACTGGTTCAAGAAGATGCGCCGGGAGGAGAACATCCAGCAGGGCCGCGATGCGCTGGCCCGTGAACTGCGGCGCGAGATGATCATCATTCCGGACGACCAGCTGGACGAGTTCATCAACAGCTGCTGCCGCCGCCTGCGCCAGAACAACGCCGAGGAGCTGTATGCCGCCATCGGTTATGGCGGCATGACCATTGCCAACTGCCTGCCCAAACTCAAGGAGGAGTGGACCAAGCTGAAGGCCACAGAGGAGCGGTCTGAGGAGGACCTGCCCAAGGTGGACCTGAGCAAGGTGCACGCCACCGACGGTGTGGTGGTGGAGGGCTTTGACAACACCCCCATCAAGTTTGCCAAGTGCTGCAGCCCCCTGCCCGGGGACCCCATCGTGGGCTTCATCACCCGCGGCTTTGGCGTGTCCATCCACAAGCAGAGCTGTGCCAACGCCATTTCCAGCATGAAGGACCCCACCAACGCGCCCCGCTGGGTCAAGGCCTACTGGGCCGACAGCGTCAAGGACAGCTACAAGGCCGGCCTTGAAATTATCGCCCTGAACCGCAACGAGCTGCTGCAGGATGTGCTGGCCGCCCTGGCGGACATCCGGGTGCCCATCTACGCCCTGAACGCCCGTCAGGTGGAAAACAACTGCGCCGTGGTCAGCCTGACCATCGGCATCAACAACACCGAGCACCTCAACCGCGTGGTGGCGCGGCTTTCCAAGGTGAAGGATGTGCTCAAGGTGACAAGGAGTTAACGCGATGCGAGCAGTCATTCAGGCCGTTTCGTCGGCCAGTGTACGGGTAAACGGCGGCGAGCCCCTGGCCATCGGGCCGGGGCTGATGATCCTGCTGGGGGTGAAGGACACCGACAGCCTGGACATCGTGCCCAAACTGGCGGATAAGTGCGCGGGCCTGCGCATTTTCCCGGACGCGGAGGGCAAACTGAACCTCAGCGCGCGGGACCTTGGGTATTCGGCGCTGGTGGTGAGCCAGTTCACCCTCTACGGCGACACGAAAAAAGGCTATCGCCCCAGCTTTATCAAGGCCGCAAAACCGCCCCTCTCGGTGGACGCCTACGAGCTGTTTTTGGCCGAGATGAACAAACAGGGCCTCAAAGACGTGCAGCACGGCGAGTTCGGGGCCGACATGCAGGTGTCGCTGGTGAACGAGGGCCCCTGTACCATCATCATCGACACCGACGAGTGGAAAAAGAAGGAGTGATCCCATGCAGGCATTTCACATCCCGGCACCCCCGCCGTACTACACCAATACCTTTTTGCTAATCTCGGACGCCGGCCATGCGGTCATCATTGACCCGGCGGCGGACGTGCAGAACTACGAGCAGATTTTGCAGGAGCACAACGCCGTGCTCACCACTCTGCTGTGCACCCACGGCCACTTTGACCATGTGGGCAGCGCCGAGGCCCTGCGCCGGAAGTACCACGCCGTGCTCTACTGCGAAGCGGACGATTTGGCCGGGGATAAGATGTACCCGCTTTCCGAGGCCGACCACGGCTATGCGGAAGGCCAGACCGTGACAGTGGATGAGCTGCAGTTTACGGCATGGCATACGCCGGGCCACACCCCCGGCAGCGTGGTGCTGCTGTGCGGAGAGTATCTCTTCTGCGGTGACACCCTGTTTGCGGGCAGCATCGGCCGCACCGACCTGGAGGGCGGCAGCAGCGACGCCATGAACGCGAGCCTGCGCAAGCTGGCAAAGCTGCCCATCCCGCGGGAGACCCAGGTGCTGCCCGGCCACGGCGAGTTTTCCACCTTCGGGGAGGAACTGGACAACAATTACTTCATCCGCAGCGCGCTGCGCGGCGGAGAACTGTAACACGAACCCTCTCCGTCACGGCGTGCGCCGTGCCACCTCTCCCGATGGGAGAGGTGTTGTGAATCAGGCGAAAACGCTGACGGAAAGCTCTCCCTTTCGGGAGAGCTGGCGAGCGTCAGCGAGCCTGAGAGGGTTGGATTTTTCAATAAAAGAGAGAACGACATGAAGATTTATATCACGGGGCTGCCCTCTGGGTACGAGGTGGAACATCTGGTCCGCCTGTTCTACCCTATGGCACCCCTTACCCTGACCCCGCCCGAAGCGGGCGAGGACTGCGTGTGGGCCGAGAAAAAGCCGGACGGCCTGTGGGCCATGGTGCGGCAGGGCGGCAAATGCGCCGAGCGCACCGCACCGCTGCCCGCTCCGGCGGAGGCCGGCGGCGAGACGCCGGAGTTCAGTCTGGCCAGCCTGACCTATGACCTGCTGCGGCAGTGGACCGGTATCCGCCCGCCTTGGGGCAAGATGACCGGCGTGCGCCCGGTGCGCCTCATCCACGACAAGCGTGCCGCCGGATGGAGCGAAACGGACATCGACCACTTCTTCCTGGAGCGCTTCGACTGCTCGGAGCAGAAATACCAGATGGCCAAGGCCATCGCCGACCTGCAGGAGCCGATTTTGAAGGTGGGCAGTGCGCCCAAGACCTACAGCCTGTACATCGGCATCCCGTTCTGCCCGTCCCGGTGTAGCTACTGCAGCTTCGTGAGCTGCAACCTTGACCGTGACCGCAAGATGGTGCAGCCCTATGTGGATTGCCTGTGCAACGAGGTGGAAGAGATCCGCAGACAGGCCGACAAGGCCGGGCTGACCCTGTGCAGCATCTACATCGGCGGCGGCACCCCCACCAGCCTTTCGGCCGACCAGTTGCGGCAGCTCATGGGCACCGTGCGGCAGAATTTTGACCTGTCCAAAGTCGTAGAATATACGGTGGAGGCAGGCCGCCCGGACTGCACCGACGCCGAAAAGCTGGCGGTCATCAAGGAGTACGGGGCCACCCGGATCTCCATCAACCCCCAGACCTTCTCGGACGAGGTACTGGCCGGCATCGGCCGCAAGCACTCGGCCCAGGACATCCTGGACTGCTACGCCGAGGCCCGCAAGGCAGGCCACGACGATATCAACATGGACCTCATCGCCGGTCTGCCCGGCGACACGGTGGAGAGCTTTGAGCACAGCCTGCAGCAGGCCATTGCCCTCGACCCGGAGAACATCACCGTGCACACCCTGACCCTCAAGCGGGCCTCCCGGATCGTCATCGAGGACCAGCGGGAAAACGACTACGCCGACGTGGCCGCCATGCTGGAAAAATGCCGCCTGCTGGCCGAGGCGGGCTACCGGCCCTATTACCTCTACCGCCAGAAGAACACCCTGCAGAACCTGGAAAACGTGGGCTGGTGCAAACCGGGCCACGAGGGATATTACAACATCTACATCATGGAGGAAGTTCAGACCATCCTTTCCGCCGGTGCGGGCGGCAGCACCAAGCTGGTGGCCGACGGCGGCAAACGGATGCAGCGCATCTTCAATTTCAAGTATCCGAACGAGTATATCCAGCGCTTTGCGGAGGTACTGGAACGGAAAAAAGGAGTGGCTGATTTTTATGATCACGATCTGGGTCCCGAAGCGTCTGGTTGAGATCGACCTTTACAATGTGGCGGCCTGCAGCCCGCAGCAGCTGGCACAGCTGAGCGAGCACAGCTATGCCCAGCGGGTGAATTATGCCGCCGAGAAGATCCGCCTGTCCGGCGCAAAGATCGTCATGCTCACCGGCCCGTCGGCCAGCGGCAAGACCACCAGCGCCCACTGCATCGCCCGCGCCCTGCAGCAGCAGGGCACCCCGGCGCAGGTCATCAGTCTGGACAATTTCTTCAAGGGGGCGGAGTTCTACCCCCGCCTGCCGGACGGCACGCTGGACTATGAGAACCCCGATACGCTGGACCTGCCGCTCATCAAGCAGTGCCTGCGGGAGCTGAGCGAGACCGGCAAGACCACCCTGCCCGTCTACGACTTCTCGGCCGAGAAGCGCTCGGATAAAGCAGAACCCATCGACCTGCAGGGGGGCGTGTGCCTGGTGGAGGGCATCCATGCCCTGAACCCGGAGCTCACCGGCCTTGTGAAGGGGGATGACATCTACCGCATCTATGCCGGCCTGCGGGAGGAATACTGCATCGACGGCCGCCGGGTGATCAACACCCAGGATATCCGTCTGTGCCGCCGCACCCTGCGGGATGCCGCCACCCGCGGCCGCAGCCCGGAAAAGACCCTTGCCATGTGGGATCGAGTGCTGGACGGTGAGACCCGGTATATCAAGGGCTTCAAGACCACGGCAGACTTTCTGCTGGACACCTCTTTTACCTACGAGCTGGGCCTGATCTCCAACCTGCTGGGCGTGGTGCGCCGCCAGTTCACGCTGGAAGGCCACAATGCCGAGTTGTGGGACGAGACGGCCCGCCGCTTTGAGCATGTGGCACCGCTGAGCCTGGACCTGCTGCCGCCCGACAGCATGCTGCGGGAGTTCTATGGCGGCAAGGTCTGACCGACCCCAAGATATGGGGAAAATGCGAAAAATTTGTTTCCAAACCTGCACCAAACTGTAAAAAATGCAGGACATGCGTTGCAATTGTACAGGCGGCGCGCTATAATGGGCATGACCCCACAACCCGTGGTCCGGCGCAGGCCGGGCCGTGTATGGAGGAAGAGAGAGGTGTCTTTTATGGATTTCGATTTCAATAAGATCAAGGAAATGGGCTTGGAATACGCAGAAAAAGGCAAGAACGCCGCCAAAGACCTGGCCGAGAAGGGCAAGACCCAGGCACTGATCGTCAATGAGCAGGGCAAGCTGCTCAAGGCACAGCGTCAGCTGGGTGCACTGGTGTACAGTCTGGCCAAGGGCAAGGAAGAAAACCAGCCGCTGGTGGATAAATACATTGAGATGATCGACAGCATCGAGGGAGAGATCGCCCGCCTGAAAGCCTCTCTGACCCCGGCGGAAACCGCTGAGGTGGAATTCACCGAAGCCGAAGAGCCGGCTGCTGAAGAAGCTCCCGCTGCCGAGGCAGCGCCTGCCGAAAAGCCCCGCAAGACCTGCCCGCAGTGCGGTGCACCCGTCTCGGACGATGCACTGTTCTGCAATAAGTGCGGCGCACAGCTGTAACGTAAACAGCGCCCCAGCAAAAACCGGAAAACGGGCGGTGTCCCCTTTGGCAGGATACCGCCCTGTTTTTGCGAAAAAAGAGAAATCTCCGTAAAAATACCGGGAAATGCCCTGATACCCTTGCAAAACCGCAGAGGATGCGGTACAATTTGTAGTATCTTTTGGAAGGGAGGGCCTGCCATGCTGGACTGGGTACCGAGCGCACCCTATACCGCGGAACAGCTGCTGGAAGTGCTGCGCATCCTGCGCGACCCGGAAAACGGCTGCCCCTGGGATAAAGTGCAGACCCATGCTTCCATCCGGAAAAATTTTCTGGAAGAGACCTGTGAGGTGCTGGAGGCCATCGACGCCGACGACCCGGCCATGCTCCGGGAGGAACTGGGCGATGTGCTGATGCAGGTGGCGTTCCATGCCGTCATCGAAGAGGAGCGCGGGCGCTTTACCTTTGAGGACGTGTGCCGCGAGGTGTGCGAGAAGCTAGTGTTCCGGCACCCGAACATCTTTGCCTCTTCGGCGGCGCAGAATGCCGGTATAAACGGCTGGGATGCGCTCAAGAATAAGGAAAAGGGCCGCACCACCCTGGCCGACGAGCTGAACACGGTGCCGGCCACCCTGCCGGCCCTCATGCGTGCCCAGAAGCTGCAGAAGCGTGCGGTGCGCTGCGGTGTGCCGGAGCCGGAAGGAACGCAGGCACAGCAGGCTCTGCAGCAGGCTGTGGACGGCTGGAACGCTGCGCAGAACGCCGACGCAGCGGGGGAGCTGCTGTTTGCAGCGGCCAATGCCATGCGGCTGGCCGGTGTGGACGCCGAAGAGGCACTGACCTTTGCGTCCAGGCGGTTCTGCGATGCATGTCTGCAGCAGGAACAACGCGGTATTCAGGCGGATGCGCCTGCCCCGATAGAAGAAACGAAGTAACACAAAAATAGGATTTTTGGAGGGTTTATCGTATGACCAAGACCGATCTGATTGCACAGGTGGCAGCAAACACCGAAATGAGCAAGAAGGACGCTGAGCGTGCTGTCAGCGCCATGTTTGAGGCACTGGGCAAGGCCATGGCAGAGGGCGAAAAGATCACCATCTCCGGCTTTGGCACCTTTGAGGTGCGTGAGCGCGCCGAGCGTCAGGGCATCAACCCCCGCACCCGTGAGCCCATCACCATCGCTGCTTCCCGCAGCATCGTGTTCAAGCCCGGCAAGTCCCTGAAGGACACCCTGTAAGCTGATCTTTGCTTTGCCGCCGCTGCCTCACAGGAGGTGCGGCGGCGTTTTTTGTACAAAAGGAGGAACCACGCACATGCGTCTGGACAAATACCTGAAAGTTTCGCGCCTGATCAAGCGCCGCACCGTAGCAAACGAGGTGGCGGATGCAGGCCGTATCCTCATCAACGGCAAGGTGGCCAAGGCCAGCCAGGCCGTCAACGCCGGGGACGTCATCGAAGTCACCTTCGGCAACCGGCCCATCAAGGTGCGGGTGCTCTCGGACGTGGAGCCCCGCACCAAGGACGTGGCCCGCGAGATGTACGAGATCATTGAGCAGCCCGCCGTGCTGGCCGCCGAGCCGCCCAAGGAATAAAACCGGCCTCGCCCCGCATAGGATGTTCCCAGAGGAAGGGAGCTTTGCCTTATGCCGAAACCGGAAGAAAGACCCGCAGCCCGGCCCCATGACCTGATTTTGGAAAGCCGCACCACCCTTACCGTGACCGGGGTGCAGAAGGTACTGCATTGCAGCCCCGAGAGCGCTGCGCTGGAAACGGGCAAGGGCACGCTGCATCTGGCCGGGGCGCAGCTCAGTGTCGTTTCACTGGATCTGGAAGCCGGGGAAGCAAAGCTCACCGGCCGGTTCGATGCGCTGGAATATACCCGCACTGCCGCTGCCGGGGGCTTCTGGCACCGGCTCCTGCGCTGATGCTGCCGGTGCTGCAGCCCGCCCAGCTGGGGCGGGAGCTGGCCGCCTGCACCATACTGGGTGCAGCCGTGGGTGTGGTACGGGCGTTTTTCCCGGTGCGGGGGCGGGGTGCCTTTGTGCCGGATGCCCTGCTCACCGGGGCGGTGCTGTTCGGCGTGCAGAGCTATGCTGCCGCCCTCAGCAGCGCCGGGGTGCTGCGCTGGTACATGGTGCTGGCGGCCTTTGCCGCAGCCCTTTGCACGGCAGCCGTGCTGGGCATTCCGGTGCGGTGGGCCGGGCGGTGTCTGGCGTGGGTGCTGGGTGCTCCGGTGCGCCTTGCCCGGCAATGGGTGCTGCGGCCGCTGGCTGTGCGGCACGCGGCGCGCCGCGCAGCACGCAAAGAACGCCGGAACGCAAAAAGAACCGCAAAAAATCCGAAAAAGAACTTGCCAAACCAGCGCCGTGTGTTGTATAATTCAAACGTATCAAAGTAAGAGAAGGGACGCAGTGTGTCTGCTGCGCAGATGGGGGCGTGTGCAATGGCAAATCAGAGCCGCAAAAAGGGCGGGAAGCGTGCGTTTGGCAAAACGCTGATCCGGTTGTTTTTTGTGCTGATGCTGCTCAGCATGCTGGCAGCCTACATTTCCAATCAGGTCACCATCAGCTCCAAGCGTGCGGAGCTGGAAACGCTGAACGAGCAGATCGCCCAGCAGCAGACGGAAAACCAGGAGATGCAGCGCATCCTCAGCGGCGACGCGGACCAGATCACCGAGTGGGTCGCACGCGACTCTTACAACTATGCCGCGCCCAACGAGCGCATTTTTGTGGACGTGACGGGCAAATGAGCCGGGCGGCAGGCGCATTCTAGGAAAACAAGGAGTATTGAGTTTTGGCAATTGAGGTTGGAAACGTTTTTGAGGGCCGCGTTACCGGCGTAAAGCCGTTTGGTGCCTTCGTGGCACTGCCGGAAGGCCGGGTGGGCATGGTCCACATTTCCGAGGTATCGAACGAATTTGTGCAGGACATTGCAGCCGTGCTGCATGACGGCGACACCGTAAAGGTGCAGGTCATCAATGTGGCACCGGACGGCAAGATCGCCCTGTCCATCAAGCGGCTGCTGCCGCCGCCCCCGCGCCAGCCCCGTGAGGGCCGCGGCCCCCGCCCCGGTGCCCCGCGTGACGGCGGACGCTCCGGCGGCCCGCGCGGCGCAGGCCGCCCCCCGCGTCAGCCCCGCGATGCTGCCCCCCGCGTGTGGCAGCCCAAGGCTCCGGCCCGCTCCGACAACCTGAGCTTTGAGGACATGATGAGCCGCTTTAAGAGCCAGAGCGAGGAAAAGATGGCGGATCTGGACCACGAGACCAACAACCGCCGCGGCGGCGGTTATGCCCCGCGCAGCCGTCGCGGCCGCTGAGCAGCCGATCAGAATGCACAGAACAGACCTGTCCCCTGGTCGGGCGGGTCTGTTTTTTCGCCCAAGAGGAAAAGAAAGGAACCACCATGCCTGCAAAATTTGAACTGATCGCCCCCTGTTTCTTCGGGTGCGAGTCCACCGCAAAATTTGAACTGAACCGCATCGGCGCGGAGAACATCCGGGTGGATGACGGCCGCCTGACCTTCTCCGGCGGTGCGGAGATGATCGCGGCAGCCAACCTGCACCTGCGCACCGTGGAGCGCGTGATGCTGCTGCTGGCCCGCTACAAGGCGTCCACCTTTGATGAGCTGTTCGACGGCGTGTACAGCGTCCCCTGGGAGGATCTGCTGCCGACGGATGCGGCCTTCCCGGTCACCGGCTCCTCGCTGGACAGCCAACTTTCCAGCGTGCCCGCCTGCCAGAGCATCATCAAAAAGGCTGTGGTCAAGCGCCTGATGGCCAAGCACCACACCTCCGTGCTGCCGGAGAGCGGCACCGAGTACAAGATCCGCTTCATGCTGCGCAAGAATGTGTGCGAGATCATGCTGGACACCACCGGCGAGGGCCTGCACAAGCGCGGCTACCGCCGCAACGCCATGGAGGCCCCCATCCGCGAGACGCTGGCCGCTACCATCGCCGACCTGGGCCGCGTGCGCCGGGACAGCCTGGTGGAGGACCCCTTCTGCGGCAGCGGCACCCTGCTCATTGAGGCCGCCCAGAAGGCCATGAACATCGCACCGGGCCTCAAGCGCCGCTTTGCTGCCGAACGCTACAGCTTTGTGCCGGCCGCTGTGTGGGCCGAGCAGCGCCAGAAGGCCCTGGCTGAATCCAAGCTGGATGTGGGCTTCGAGGCCTTTGGATATGATATCGACCCCGCCGCCGTGGCGCTGGCCAACGCCAATGCCAAGCTGGCCGGTGTGGAAAAGCGCTGCCACTTTGAGGTGGCCGATGTGGCGGATTTTGCCGCAAAGCAGGAGGCTATCGTGCTGACGAACCCCCCTTACGGTGAGCGCATGAGCACCATTGAGGGCGCGGCCAAGCTGGCCCGCACCCTGGGCCGTCAGATGGAGGCGAACCCCTGCGCCGGTGTGTACGCTATCACCGCTGACATGGACTTTGAAACCCACTACGGCAAGCGCGCCAACAAGCGCCGCAAGATGTACAATGGCATGATCCCCTGCCAGCTGTACATGTACTACAACGCCCCCAAGTTCGAGCACACCGCAAAGCCGATGCCCAAGTCCGGATTTGACGGCAAGCGCCGTTTTGACAAGAAGGACTGAGCCTGAAAAAATGTGCCCGGCCTGAAAAATAAGCCCTGCAAGCCGCACCGGAACTGCCCGGCGCGGCTTTTTGCATCGCTGCCGGAAAAATCCGGGAAATTCCGGAACGAATGACCCCACGACCCCTGCCGGAGAAAAGGACGAATGCAAACAAAGTTTTATGAAATGTTATGAACAAGATGAGACAAATTCATGGAGAATTTACACTCCTACCGTTGCACAGCGGAACAAAATAGATTATACTTACCTTATTACCATGACCTGTGCAGCCTGTGGCGGAAAGGAACGGTGCCCCCTATGAAGGGTCGAATGAAACCCTATCTTCCGGAGTTGACCATCCGTGATTATAATATCTACCTCCAGTATCTCCGAGGCGTGCGGCGGCAGCTGTACACCGAGTTTGGCTGGTATTCCTGCCATCTGCTGCGGTACAATGGCGTGGTGTTTGCCATTTTGTCCGACAGCCTTGCCGGGCGTGCGGCCACCTGCCAGCGTCAGCGGGTGCCGGGCACCCTGTGCTGGCGCAGGATGATGTGCCAGACGCAGGGCATCCGGCAGGCGGCACAGGTGGAAGTGCTGCTGGGCTGGCACAACCTGCAGGACCGACGGCCGGATGAATTGCGGCCTGCCAAGCGGCTGCGCCGCGCGCTGGACCGGGTTCTGCTGCGCCGTGCCTACGAGCGGGTCGTGCAGCAGAACCCGGCCCTGGAACGCCTGTTCGGGCAGGAGCGGGACCAGGCCGTGGTGCAGATGAACCTGAATGCCAAGAACTACAACCTGGCTGCAGAGCCCATGAGCAATGTTTATGGCGCGCTGTATTCCACCCTCGCCACCGATGACCCCAACCAGCGCAAGAGCATGCGCTACATCGGCAGCAGCATTGGGCGCATCTTTTACCTGATGGACAAGGCTGAGCGCTTTGAAGCCGACAAGTGCAGCGGCCGGTACAACGTGTTTGTGGTCAATGACCTGATGGGGCAGGCCTCAGCCGTGGAAAATGCCCGTCGGCAGGCGCTGGCCGCCGCCAATGACCTGATGCGGGTGTACAGCATGCTGGATGTCAAACTCAACCGCAGCCTGCTGGATAATATCATGCTGCTGGGCCTGCACCACGCGGTGGAACCGCTGGAAGTGGGCGCAGAGCAGGAAAACTGGGAGATCCCATGAAAAAACAAAACCGGAAAAGCTGGGCCATGGCCTATTGCGGCATGGCGGCGGCGCTGTGCGTCGCGCTGATGCTGCTGGGGGCCGTGATCCCCATTGCCATGTTCATTGCGCCTGCGCTGGCAGGGTTTCTGATCGCGACAGTGTGTGTGGAGTGCGGGCGCACCATGGCGCTCACAGCCTACGCGGCGGTCAGCCTGCTGGCGCTTTTGTTTGTGCCGGACAAGGAAGTGGCCCTGATCTTCGTGTTCCTGCTGGGGTATTACCCGCTGGCAAAACCCCGGTTCGACCGCATCCGCCCGGCCGTGCTGCGGTGCGTGTGCAAGCTGCTGCTGTGCAACGCCGCCGTGCTGGCGATGTACGGCCTGCTGCTGGTGCTCATCCCGGCGGGCAGCATCTCACAGGAGCTGCGCACCACGGCGTGGATGGTTACCCTGTCCACGCTGGCCATGGGCAACGTGGCCTTTTTGCTGTACGACCGGGCCCTGCACAACCTGCTCATGCTGTACCGGTTGGTGTGGCAGCCCAAGCTGCACCGGATGCTGGGCATGCACTGAGAACGATTGTTGCACAGCAGTTGCACAAAATGGGAAAGTGTGGTATACTGAGCCACCAGCAGCCCACAGGGGCCGCAGAAAGAGGGAATGCAAAACCACCAGTTGACGCAAAGCGCCGGGCCACGCGGGTGACAGCCGCGAGGGTGACGAGGAGAGGAATCATCGAAAATTTCGGCGGATGTTTCTCCGGTTGAAGGCTAGACCAGCCGCAGAGAAGGGCAAAAAACGGCAGTGATACCGCAACAGATCCCTTCAAAGAAAGCCATACAAGAACATAAACTGATAGGGAAGCTGACGGCCCCGGCTGTGCGTTTTTTCTGCGCGGGGGACGCCGGCATGGAGGTGTTTTGTATGTGTGGCATTGTTGGTTATGTCGGCAAGCGCAGCGCACAGGATGTGCTGCTGGACGGTCTGGAAAAACTGGAGTACCGCGGGTACGATTCGGCGGGGGTTGCGATGGCTCTGGACGGCGGCATCCGCGTGGTAAAGAGCAAGGGGCGGCTGATACAGCTGCGCCAGAAACTGGCCGCACAGGCTCTGGCACAGAGCTTCTGCGGCATCGGGCACACTCGGTGGGCTACCCACGGTGAGCCCAGCGACGTGAACAGCCACCCGCATTCCACCCCGCGGGTGAGCATCGTGCACAACGGCATCATTGAAAATTACGGCATCCTCAAGGAGCGTCTGATGGCCAAAGGCGATACCTTTGAGAGCGAAACGGACACCGAGGTGCTGGTCAAGCTCATCGACAGCTGCTACACCGGCGACCCGCTGCGGGCGCTGCAGGAAGCACTGGCCAAGGTGCGGGGCAGCTATGCGCTGGCCGTGCTGTTCCGGGACCGCCCGGACACCATCTTTGCAGTCAAGCGCGAAAGCCCGCTCATCGTGGGCTGGGGCGAGGGCGAAAACTTCGTAGCGTCGGATATCCCGGCCCTGCTCAAGTATACCCGTCGCTACAGCGTGCTGGAAGAGGGCGACATGGCCGTGTGCACGGCCGAGGGCATCCGCTTCTACAATGAATTTGCCGAGCCGGTGCAGCGCCCGGTGCTGACGGCGGACTGGGATATGGAGGCAGCCGAAAAGGGCGGCTACCCGCACTTTATGCTCAAGGAGATCAACGAGCAGCCGACGGCCATCACGGCTACGGTCAGTCCCCGCGTGGAGGACGGCATGCCGGACCTGCGCATCCCGCAGCTCACCGATGAGGTGCTGCGCAGCATCGGTACGGTGCATCTGGTGGGCTGCGGCACGGCCATGCATGCCGGTATGGTGGGCAAGGCAGCCATTGAGACACTGGCCCGGGTGCCCGCCGAGGTGGACATCGCCAGCGAGTTCCGCTACCGCGACCCCATCCTGAACCCCAACGATCTGGTGATCATCATCAGCCAGTCCGGCGAGACCAGTGATACGCTGGCCGCTCTCAAGCTGGCAAAGAGCCGGGGCGTGCCGGTGCTGGCCATCGTGAACGTGGTGGGCAGCTCCATCGCCCGCGCGGCAGACTATGTGCTGTACACCTACGCCGGGCCGGAGATCGCCGTGGCCTCCACCAAAGCCTATATGGTGCAGCTGTGCGTGCTGTATCTGTTCGCGCTGCGTCTGGCCTACGCCCGGAGCCGCCTGAGCGCGGCAGAGACCCGCCGCTATACGGCCCAGCTGCTGCGGGCACCGGAGATCATCAAGGCCCGTCTGGCGGACTGCGAGCAGATCAAATACCTTGCCAGCCGCTATATGAACACCCAGAGCTGCTTCTTCATCGGACGCGGGTTCGACTACTCCCTCTCACTGGAGGGCAGCCTGAAGCTGAAGGAGATCAGCTATGTGCACTCGGATGCCTATGCCGCCGGTGAGCTGAAGCATGGAACCATCAGCCTGATCACCGACGGTGTGCCGGTGATCGCGCTGGCCACCCAGAAACAGGTGTACGAAAAGACCATCTCCAACGCCAAGGAGACCCGCAGCCGCGGTGCACGGGTGCTGCTGTTCACCACAAAGGATGCCGTGGTGCCGGAGGGCGTGGCCGATGCCGTGATCCGGTTGGACGAATATGAGGACATCCTGATGCCCCTGCAGCTGATCGTGCCGCTGCAGCTGTTCGCCTACTACATGGCGGTGCTGCGCGGCTGCGACGTGGATAAACCCCGCAACCTCGCCAAGAGCGTGACCGTGGAATAAACTGCTGCTTACGGAAATTACGGGAACTCCCTCAGGGATGGAGCCTTTTGACAGTACGGCAACCAGAATATAATTACAACAAAAGCGAGGCCCCTCTGAGCGTTTCAGAGGGGCCTCGCTGTATCTTTGTTTCAGATGAGGAAGAGCGGCTTACCAGAACCAGTAACGCTTCTTGAACGCGATGTAGGCCACCGCAATGACCACCAGCACCGCGCCGCCAGCGATGAAGAAGGTCCAATTGATGTTGGCGAAGCGGAGATTTTCGTTGGTCAGCAGATAACGACCGGCGGTGTCCAGCGTGATCACGCCGTCTTTGTAGCTGTTCAGGTACTGCCACTTTCCGGTGGTCTCGTTGTAGAGGTACAGACGGGAGTAATCACACTTGTCCAGATCAATGCGGGCCGAGCAGGGGACCGTCTTGCCGTCGTTCACCACGAACTCCAGGCCCTGCTCCACCTGCTGCAGTTCCAGCGAGGTGTTCAGCTCGCCGGTGGTGTTGCGCACGTCCTTGCCGGACACCTGCAGGGTGTAGCCGTCGCCCACCACGCACAGGGTCTTGCCGGTGGTGCGCAGAGAGTTGAGGATGTCGCCGGTGATCACCGGGACTTCCGACTGAGCAAAAACGACCTCATGGTCGGTGCTGTCCTGAATGGTCTGCACGGTGGGGTCCAGCGTGATCTTGTCATCGTCGCCGTTGGAAGCGTCATCGCCGTTGCTGCTGTCGCTGCCCGAGGAAGCGGAGCGGTTCACGATGACGGTGACCAGCGCCGTGGCTTTGCCGTTGGAAACCGTAATGGAGGTGGAGCCGGTGCCCACGGCGGTGATCACGCCGCTGGGGCTCACGGTGGCCACACTGCTGTTGCCGGACTTGTAGGTGAAGCTCTGGGAGGCCGAAGCCGGGGTGGCCTTGGCCGACAGGGTGCGGGTGGCACCCGGCTTGAGTACCACATAGGAGGGGGTTACCGTAATGACCTGACCGCTGTTGGCGGAGGTGGTGCCGGAACTGACCGTGCCGCCAGTGGTCGCCTCGGTGGGGATGGCCAGCACGGTAACGGTGGTGCTGGCAGTGACCGAGCCGCAGGCGGCGGTGATGGTGGCGGTGCCGGGGCTCACGCCGGTCACGCGGCCGAAGCTGTTGACGGTGGCCACCTTCTCATTGGAAGAAGTCAGGGAGATGGTGGCGTACTGCGAGGCGGACGAGGGCCGCACCTGCAGCGATGCCGACACCGAGTTGCCCACATAGATGGTGTTGGAGGACAGCGCCAGATCCATCTCGGTGACGATCATGGTGGAGTCCATGGAAACCGAAATGGTGTAAGCACAGATCTGGTTGCCTGCGGCGGCCGTCACGGTGGCGGTGCCCACGCCCACAGCCTGCACCACGCCGCTGTTGCTCACGGTAAGCACGCTGCTGTCATCGGTGAGGTAGATGACGGAGTCGGTGCTGTTGCGGGGGCGCACCGTGGGCGACAGCTGCTGGGTCTCGCCCAACAGCATATTGGAAGAATAGGTGCCGGCCTCAATGCTCTCGGCAGGCACGCTGCTGTCGCTGTTCCAGGGCAGCGACACGGCGGTGCCGGTCAGGGGCACGGCAGCCGATGCCGGCAGGGCCATGCCGCCGGCCAGCAGGCAGAGCAGTGCCGCGCCAAGGGCCAGGGTCTTTGCGGTTGATTTCATGGTTCGTGTACCTCTCTGGGTGTTAAAAATGGAGCGAAGGATTCAGCGCCGGAAACGGTGCCCGCATCAGCGGAACAGCACACCCAGAGCCTCCATTGCATATTCAAAGTAGGTGACCTGATCGTATTCCACGCGGGCGGTCACGCTCATGCCGTTGGAAAGATCGACCTTGTCGCCGCTGCGGCTCACCACATAGGTGCTGTCCGGCTTGATGGTCATCTTGTAGTACGAAGCGCTGGTGCTGGTGGTCACGTCGCTGTCGATGGCGGTCACGGTACCGGTCAGGGTGCCGTAGGAATACTCCGACAAGCCGGTGATGGCGATCTTGCACGGGTCGCCCACATGCAGCAGCGGGCGGTCGTTCACGGTGACCATAGCCACGATCTCCAGGTCATCGTTCTCGCTGGCAACGGTGGCCAGCGGGGAGCCTGCGCTCAGCACCATGCCCTCCTTGTAGGGGCTGTCCATGTGGATCACGCCGGAGGTGGGGGCATACAGATAGTAGTCGTTGGCACCGGTGTTCAGGGCGTCGATCTGCGCCTGCACGTTGTCCACGTTGCTCTGGGCGCTGGTGATGCTCTGGGAGATGGACTGCATGGTGGAGTAATACAGGGCCTGGATCTCGCTCTGGTTCTGCTCCATCAGGGTCTTGATCTGGGCGTCGGTGTAACCGGCCGCCTGATAAGCAGAAGCGTCAAAGGTCTTTTGCTCCACCTGGCTCTTGTAGGTCTCGTACTGGTAGTAGTAGGGCTGATCCTCGACACTGGTCTCACTGAAGTAGTTCGTGTCGTCCTGGATGCACTGCAGCAGCTTATTGTACTGGTCCACCTGGGTCTTGTAGATCTTCAGTTGGCTTTCCAGGTTGTCCTGCTGCATGTCCAGGTCGGTGCTCTTGATGTGGGCCACGAGGTCGCCCTCGTTCACATAGCTGCCCTCGGAGATGTACAGCTCGGTGAGGGTGCCGGAATAGCTGGACATGATGTAGGTCTTGTTGCTGGCCTGCACCGTGCCGGAGTTCTGGCTGACGTAGATGCGGTTGGTGCGGGTGCTCCACACCAGCAGAAAGATCATGAACAAGCCCACCAGAATGACAAAGGCGTACCCGTAGGGAGGTACGTCCCGGTCCATCATAATGCGGCGGTCCTGCAGATCATCGAGGTTCTGGATGGTCGTTGTCATAGTTACTTGGTCTCCATAAACACGTCGATCACGGCGTCATCGTCGTCCTGATTGACAAAAATGGTATAGGTATCGCCGCTGAGCTTGAGGTCCTTTTCAAAGGCGAGGATCTGCAGCTTGGAGCTTGCCAGCTGGCTGTAGGCCATGGGGCCGGTATAATGAGCGTACAGGCAGTTCTTCACCCGCAGCACGGCGTCCACTTCGTAGCCGGGCTCGGTCTGGGTGATCAGCTGGGTGGCCTGCTGCATCAGGTACAGCTCCGGGGCATGCTCCGGAGCCGGGCCGATCTTGATGGCCTGCACCAGCGGGCCGATGGGCTGTGCGTTGTGGCTCTTGATAAAGTTCTGCAGCTGGGTCAGCGCCACCATCATGTTGCCCAGTTCTTCGGGGGCGATGCGGCGTGCCACGACATTGGTCAGTTTGAGGGTCTTGTTTTCAGCAACTTTGATCTCGTTCATGTTGAAATACCTCTTTGTCCTATCGTTGAATTTCCTCCGCAAAGGGGAGGCCGTAATAGGCAATCACAGGCAGAGAAAGGGCAGAGCACACCTTCTCTGCTTCTGATCACCTATTACTGTAGCAGTAATGGGTGATGCGAAAAATAGAATGTGCCCGGAGGCAGGACGCCTCCGGGCACACCATAACGAGGCATTGTCACCGGTCCGGCGCTTTGCAGCGGGGCCGGAAAACACACTGCATATCGTTTTTTGTCGGGGCTGAGATACCACAGGGCACTCTGCCGTCTGCCATACTTGTCAGGCACCTTGCGGCTGCGCAACCGCAAAGCACTTTTTCAGCAGACAGGTGCGCACCTGTCTGCATCAGGAGCATGTGCGGCGGGGAAACCGGTGCAGTTGCTCAGGCCCCCGGAAAGCCAGGATCAGACAGTCTTATTTAGGGAAGACGGTCTCCTTCTTCTCGAAGTCAAAGAGGCTGGGCAGACCGTTCTTGACGTTGGCGGTTGCCAGGTTGTAGATGGCGGCAGCAGAACCAGCCAGACGCAGGCCAGCGTTCAGAGCACCGTTCAGAGTGCCCAGAGCAGTATTGCCATAAGTCATCCCGGCGTCGGTGCCGTTACCGACAACGGCATCGTAGCCGCTATTGTAGTACTTGCTGACAGAGTTGAACCAGGCCTTGCCCAGGTTGCCGGGGACGTATGCGCCGCCGAACAGAGTGCCAACGGTGTTGCTGACATAGTCGCCCAGGAAAGAATTGCCGATAATGGTGACCATGTTGGTGTTGAACTTCTTCCAGTTCTCAAGGGTCAGGCTAGGAGCCAGGATGTCGGACAGGCTTGCGCCGCCGTTGACGTAGGTCATCTCGTTCTCAGAGATTGCGGAAAAATTTGCAGGCATCATCATGATGAATTACTCCCTTCAAATAATGAACTTTTGTCGGTTCCTCCCCGGCTGCGCTGCCGGGAGGGAACCGGTTTTATGTAATCGGGTGCGCACCCGACTGCAACGAATCAGTAGGTAAAGGCTTCGCCGTCATCGTCATCCTCTACCACAGCGGCAGCCACAGGCTGCTTGGCCACCGGCTCACGGCGGCGGTAGATGCCCTGCTGCATGTTCCACAGCTCAGCATACTTGCCATCCTTGGCCATCAGCTCATCGTGGGTGCCGCGCTCCACGATCTTGCCGTGATCCATCACAAGGATCAGGTCGCAGTCGCGGACGGTGGACAGACGGTGGGCTACGATCAGCATGGACCGGTCGGCCAGCTGCTCGTAGATCATGTTGAAGATCAGATTCTCGGTGGCAAAGTCCAGATTGCTCGTGGACTCGTCCAGGATGTACAGGCCGGAATCCTTCAGGAAGGCACGCGCCAGTGCAATGCGCTGCTTCTCACCGCCGGACAGGCCGTTGCCGGCTTCCTCCAGGTAGGTGTTGTACTGCAGCGGCAGATGGCGGATGAACTCATGGGCATCGGCCTTCTTGGCGGCCTCCTTCACTTCCTCCATGGTGGCATCCATGCGGGAAATGCGGATGTTGTCGTAGATCGTCTTGCTGAACAGCTCAATGTTCTGCGGCACATAGGCAATGGCGCGGCGCACCGAATCATGGGTGTACTCGGCCAGATTCACGCCGTTGAAGTCGATCTCACCCTCTTCGGGCTCGTAATACTTCAGCAGCAGCTTGGTGATGGTGGACTTGCCGCTGCCGCTGCTGCCCACCAGAGCCACCTTTTTGCCGGCGGGAATGGTAAAGCTGATGTGGTCCAGGGCCGGAGCACGGTTGCCGTAGCGGAAGGTGACGTCCTTGAACTCGATGTCGCCCTCCACCTTTTCCAGCGGGGTAAGCTCGCTGCCCTCGTCGTTTTCGTCCTCGGCCGGATAATCCATGATCTCGGTCAGACGCTTCATAGAAATGCCGGCTTCCTGAATGCTCATCTGCAGGCTGATCAGGTTGCTCAGCGGGGAAGTAAAGTAGCTGGACAGGGTGCTGAACGCCATGAAGCCGCCCAGTGTCATCTCACCGTGCAGCACCTGGCTGATGCCCACATAGGTGGTCAGCATGCTGAAACCGGTGGAGATGAAGGTGGAGATCAGGCCCTGGCCCGTGCTGATGCGGCTGGACCGCAGGCTGATCTTCAGGCTCTTGATGTACTCTTTTTCCAGATTTTCCAGCTGGGTGTCCTCATTGGCATTGCACTTGATGGTCTCAATGCCGCGCAGGCTCTCGATCATCTGGCTGTTGAGGGCAGCCGACTGGATCATGGTCTCTTCGTTGATGCGCTTGTAGGGCTGCTTGAACACCAGCACCAGCAGGATGCTGACCAGTGCCATGAACAGCGAGATGGAGAACAGCATGGCGTTCATCCGGAACAGGATGATGCCGGTGATGATGGCCATGGAGATGTCCATCACAAGGCTCAGCGCGATGCTGGTGAAGATGGACTTGATGGTGTTTGCGTCCGAGTAACGGGTGGTGATATCGCCCGTTTTGCGGGTGGCAAAGAACTTCATGGGCAGATGGAAGATGTGCCCGAAGTAGCCCAGCATCAGCGGGATGTCGATCTTGATGGACAGATGGATCAGCACCCACTGCCGCACGAAGCCGATGAGGGAACTGGTCAGGCTCACCATGCTGAACACGATGATCAGCGTGACCAGCAGGTTGTCCAGCCCGTAAGGCAGGACCTCATCCATCAGGATCTTATTGAACATCGAGGACGCAATGCCCAGGATGGTGGTGATGACGGAACTTAAAATGGCGTAGAAGAACAGCTTCTTCTGGGGCAGCAGCAGGTCGATGTACCGCTTCATCATGCCCCAGCGGTTGGGCTTGCCGTCGTCTTTTTCGCTGGCCTGCTGGGCTTCATAGCCGGGGGCGCCGGGTGCCAGCTTTTTGCGCTGGCTCACGTTGAACTCCGAGGTGGGGTTCAGCAGCAGCAGCACGCCGGTGAAGTTCTTGTAGAACTCGTCCAGGCTGATCTTTTTCAGCTCAGTAGCAGGGTCGCCGATGATGACGTAATCCTTGCACTTGTGCTTTTTGCCTTTTTCCTCGGCTTCCTTGACCCGCTCGGCTTCGTCCAGCATGTGCTTGCGGCGCTCGCCGTCATCGCGGAGGGTGGTCTTTTTGAACACCACCACAAAGTGGGCCAGGCCCTGGTCGGTGATGACCTGCGCAATGCAGGGCAGCGAAAAGTCGCTGAGGAAGTTTTCACGGTCCACACGCACGGCGGCGGTGGTGAAACCCAGCTCGTTGGCGGCCTTCTGCAGACCAACGAGATTTGTGCCTTTCAGGTCCGTACCCATCATATCGCGCAGGCGCGTGATGGTGATCTCCTTTTTGTAATGGAGGCACACCATTGCGAGGCAGGCAGCCGCACAGTCGGTAGTGTCATGCTGCCGGACATAGGTATAACGCATAGATGCTTCCTTTGAAACTATACAAATTTATTCAAACACCATACACATCTGCCAGACACACGGACCGGAAAACATGCAGTGAATTTGACAAAACCGCCAAAACCGGAAGGATTTACCGCCTCTGAACGCCCGGGAATGGGGCAGAATGCTCAGATTTCCGGCTTGCAATGCCTGCAAAGTTTGTATGCGCAGGCGTTACAGCTTATGTGCAGTATACCACAATATGACAGCATCTTCAAGAACTTCTTTTTTAAGAAATCGTGAGAAATGAAAAAAGTGTGAAAAATTAACACTTCTGAAACATGCGGCACGGCAAACAAAAAAGGCAATGTTCCAAAGAACATTGCCTTCGTGGCGCCTCTTGCCTGACTCGAACAGGCGACACCCTGATTAACAGTCAGGTGCTCTAACCGACTGAGCTAAAGAGGC
>ENA-UESG01000395-UESG01000395.1-human-gut-metagenome-genome-assembly--contig:-NODE-395-length-45656-cov-5.196143_pt1 | contig 45656 bp, 35 predicted proteins | sample MGYA00243002_ERZ508003 | MGnify/ENA primary metagenome ERZ508003 (study PRJEB26167, sample SAMN06115514) | human gut metagenome | host: Homo sapiens | place: China:Shanxi | collected 2015-12-02... | reverse complement strand
TTTATTGATGAGGAATCGGGAGCGGTCTGTTAGAGTAGATAAGAGCGTCATTACAGTGGATTTGAGCATTGGAATCGAGTATGATGAAAAAATAAATCTTATAGAAAATGAAACGAAATCTGAAGAAATAAAGAGCAAGTTAGATAGCATTATGGAAATAATGCATTGGACTAAAATGTTCATTATTGAAGAAGAAATCGAGAAAGATGTAAATTTCTATAATGAAATTGAAGAAATATATGATGAGTTGCAGCCATTAGTAACTATTTACAACAGAATAAGAAATTATGTAACACAAAAGCCATATAGCGAGGAAAAAATCAAGTTAAATTTTGGCATTCCAACTTTAGCAAACGGCTGGTCAAAGACTAAAGAATATGATAATAATGCAATTATAATGATTCGCGATGGAAAATATTATCTTGGTATATTTAATGCAAAAAATAAGCCGGACAAGAAGATTATGGAAGGGCATCAAAGTGAAGAAAACGGTGATTATAAGAAAATGATTTATAGATTATTACCGGGACCAAATAAAATGCTTCCCAAGGTATTTATGTCAAAAACAGGAATTGCAGAATATAAACCATCACAGTATATATTAGAATGCTATGAACAGAACAAACACATAAAATCTGATAAAAATTTTGATATTAAATTTTGCAGGGACTTAATTGATTTCTTTAAGACATCAATTAACAGACATCCGGAATGGAGTAAGTTTAACTTCAAGTTTTCAGAAACTTCTGAATATGAGGATATAAGTACGTTCTATCGTGAACTGGAAAAGCAGGGATACAAAATAGAATGGACATATATAAGTGAGAAAGAAATAAAAGAGCTTGACGAAAATGGACAACTATATTTATTTCAGATTTACAATAAGGATTTTTCAGAAAAGAGTAAAGGAAAAGAAAATCTTCATACTATGTATTTAAAGAATCTTTTTAGTGAAGAGAATTTAAAGAACATAGTACTTAAGTTAAATGGTGAAGCAGAAGTATTTTTCAGAAAATCCAGCATAAAGAAGCCTATTATTCATAAAAAAGGAAGTGTTTTGGTAAACAAAACATATAATGAAAACGGCGAAAGAAAGTCTATTCCTGAGGAACAGTATACAGAAATATACAAGTATTTGAATTCAATTGGAACAAATGAATTATCTGAAAAATCAAAAAAATTAATTGAAGAAGGTAAGGTTGAGTACTATAAAGCAAATTATGATATCGTAAAGGATTATCGATACAGTGTTGATAAGTTCTTTATTCATCTTCCGATGACTATTAATTTTAAGGCAGCGGGATTTTCACCAATAAATAATATAGCTTTGAAGAATATTGCATTAAAAGATGATATGCACATTATTGGAATTGACAGAGGTGAAAGAAATCTTATTTATGTGTCTGTAATTGACACAAAAGGAAATATTGTTGAGCAGAGAAACTTTAACATAGTTAACGGAATTGACTATAAAGAAAAGTTAAAACAGAAAGAATTAGACCGTGATAATGCCAGAAAGAATTGGAAAGAGATTGGAAAAATAAAAAACTTAAAAGAAGGTTATTTATCTCTAGTTGTGCATGAAATAGCAAAATTAGTAGTTAAATACAATGCGATAATAACAATGGAAGATTTAAACCAAGGCTTTAAGCGAGGACGATTCAAAGTTGAAAGACAGGTTTATCAAAAATTTGAAACGATGTTAATTAATAAGTTGAATTATTTAGTTGATAAAGATTTGGCAGTTGATCAGGAGGGCGGTTTGCTAAGAGGATATCAACTGACATATATACCGGAAAGTTTAAAGGTATTAGGCAGACAATGCGGATATATCTTTTATGTTCCGGCAGCTTATACATCAAAGATTGATCCGACAACGGGTTTTGTTGCAATTTTTAATTATAAGGGAATTACAGATAAAGACTTTGTTACAAGCTTTGATTCTATTAAATATGATGACGAAAGAGGATTATTTGCTTTTGAATTTGATTATGAAAATTTTGTGACTCATAAAGTTGAGATGGCTAGAAATAAGTGGACGGTGTATACCTATGGAGAAAGAATAAAAAGAAAGTTCAAAAATGGTTCATGGGATACAGCAGAAAAAGTTGATTTGACTTATCAGATGAGAAGAATATTAGAAAAATATGAAATTGAGTACAACAAAGGTCAGGATATTCTTGAGCAGATAGAGGAATTGGATGAAAAAGCACAGAATGGAATTTGCAAAGAAATCAAGTATTTGGTTAAAGATATTGTTCAAATGCGAAATAGTCTGCCTGATAATGCAGTAGAAGATTATGATGCCATAATCTCACCTGTTATAAACAATAATGGCGAATTTTTTGATTCAACCAGAGGAGATGAAGATAAGCCTTTAGACGCAGATGCTAATGGTGCTTATTGCATAGCCTTAAAAGGATTATATGAAGTAATGCAAATAAAGAAAAATTGGAATGAGGAAACAGAATTTCCAAGAAAAGAATTAAAGATTAGACACCAGGATTGGTTTGATTTTATTCAAAACAAAAGGTATTTATAATGGATGATATTATAAAAATTTCAAATATAAATGATTTTATATTTTGTCCTGCATCTATATATTTTCATAACTTATATGGAAATGAAAACAAGCTGATGTTTCAATCGAAATATCAGCTTAATGGGACAAAAGCTCATGAAACTGTAGATGAAAATAAGTATTCTACAAAAGCAGAAATCATTACAGCTCTTGATGTTTATTCGGAGCAATATAGAATAATTGGAAAAATTGATATTTTTGACAAGAAAAAGAAATTACTAGTCGAAAGAAAAAAGCATATTAAAGAAATATATGACGGATATATTTTTCAACTTTATGCGCAGTATTATTGTATGAAAGAAATGGGATATGAAATTTCTAAATTGGAACTAAGAAGTGTAGATGATAACAAAAAATATAATGTTAAACTGCCCGAAGAAGATTTGGAAATGAATACAAAATTCGAAAATACAATTAATGAAATCAGGAAATTTGACTTGGAAGGATATCAACAAACAAATACTTTAAAGTGTGGTAATTGCATATACGAGGATGTATGTGATCGTTCATTGAACAGAGGAGAATAAAATGTTAAATGCAAATGATTTTGGAAAAAAGCAAATCATATTTCTGTTTACCAATGCAGGAGAAAAACTGTCTTTTTCTAATGACAATATTGTTGTTAAAGATAGGGATGGAAAAGTTAAGCATCAATCTACCTGCTATAGATTATTTATGGTTTGTGTTATAGGAAATATATCAATAACAAGTGGGTTAATACAAAGAAGCAAGAAGTTTGGATTTTCTATATGTTTAATGAGTACAACGTTTAGGGTATACGAGATTATTGGAACAAGAATGGAAGGAAATACTCTTTTGAGAAAAAGGCAGTATGAGTATTCTGAAAATGACATAGGAAGAAAAATTGAGCAGAATAAAATAAATAATCAAAAGGAAGCATTAAAGAATATTAGAAGCAAGACGGAGGAAGTAAAGGAAGGAATAAAATTATTAGAAGAAATGGTTGAAAAACTGGACGCACCATTGGAGTATTTGGAAGTAATGGGAATAGAAGGGAACGCAGCAAGGGTTTATTTTCCACGAGTTTTTAATAACGTTAACTGGAAGGGGAGAAAACCAAGAATAAAGAGCGACTATATTAATGTGACACTGGATATAGGATATACGATGCTGTTTAATATTGTTGATTCCATATTACAAGTATATGGATTTGATACTTATTATGGAGTCTTTCATAAATGTTTCTATATGAGAAAATCACTTGTATGTGATTTAATGGAATCAATGCGTCCAATTGTTGATTATCAGGTTAGAAAAGCAATCAACTTAGGACAATGTAAGGAGGAAGATTTTGATTTATACGATATGAGATGGGTTTTGAAATATAAAAAGAATCCTGAGTATATACAATTTCTAATGAAGGCAATTTTAGAATATAAGGAAGAAATCTTTGTTTACATTCAGCAATACTACAGATATTTTATGAAAAGGAAAAGTGTGGAACAGTTGCCAGAGTTTAATTTACATTAGGAGGAGTTATGGTAATAGTCAGTTATGATATATCAGATGATAAATTAAGAACAAAATTCTCTAAATACTTAAGTAAGTTTGGACATAGATTGCAGTATTCAGTTTTTGAAATTGACAATAGCAATAGGATATTAGATAATATAGTTACTGATATAAAGAACAGGTTTGAAAAATGCTTTACACAACAGGATAGTGTTATGGTATTTAAGCTTTCAGCAAGCTGTGAAGTATTGCGATTCGGCTATGCTAGGAATGACGAAAAAGATTTCTTTATCATAACATAATGCAAACCTGAGTCTTAATGTTATTTAAATTGAGGTTATTCAACAAGAATGTGTGCAAAATGTATAAAAATATTGATAAATATAAGGTTAAAAGACAACTCAGTTATGCAAAATGACGGTATAGGAGTTGAATAGCCTTAAAGAATTTCTACTAGTGTAGATATTAAATAGCATAGTAGCGTTCGGCAATCTTGAATAGCCTTAAAGAATTTCTACTAGTGTAGATAGGATAATATGATGGAGCAAGTCAAGGTTGAATAGCCTTAAAGAATTTCTACTAGTGTAGATAACGCTGCGTTGTTATCAAGTACATTTGTTGAATAGCCTTAAAGAATTTCTACTAGTGTAGATGAAAGTGCAGGACTTTACAAGTGAAGGGTTGAATAGCCTTAAAGAATTTCTACTAGTGTAGATACACTAAAACTTGGGGAATATATGCAAGTTGAATAGCCTTAAAGAATTTCTACTAGTGTAGATCAAGAGATTATTTTGTTGTGGCCTTGTTGAATAGCCTTAAAGAATTTCTACTAGTGTAGATATAAGCTATACTCCTCTCGTACTACTGTTGAATAGCCTTAAAGAATTTCTACTAGTGTAGATAGAATTGCAGATAAAACAGTAACAGGCGTTGAATAGCCTTAAAGAATTTCTACTAGTGTAGATACACAGAACAAAAAGAAAAACCACAGAAGTTGAATAGCCTTAAAGAATTTCTACTAGTGTAGATGAAACTCTATTCCCAGCTCTGTTGCGACTGTTGAATAGCCTTAAAGAATTTCTACTAGTGTAGATAGTCATAGCTAAATGCCTTTCGGTTTGTGTTGAATAGCCTTAAAGAATTTCTACTAGTGTAGATCTGCCAATCTTCACTGTTCCCAGTGTGTTGAATAACCTTAAAGAATTTCTACTAGTGTAGATATTGGTATTTTCCTCGTTTAATTGATGGTTGAATAGCCTTAAAGAATTTCTACTAGTGTAGATTAGCGAATGTTAATGATAAGTTTGGTAGTTGAATAGCCTTAAAGAATTTCTACTAGTGTAGATTCACAGATAGCTTTTTCCAAATATCTGTTGAATAACCTTAAAGAATTTCTACTAGTGTAGATTTGCAATCATGTTTATTTTCTTTCCTGGTTGAATAGCCTTAAAGAATTTCTACTAGTGTAGATTTAGCCTCGCTGACTTTCCAGCTCCAGTTGAATAGCCTTAAAGAATTTCTACTAGTGTAGATCAGGAGTATAACCTGCTTCTCCTTTTGTGTTGAATAACCTTAAAGAATTTCTATTAGTGTAGATCCAAATATTGAAAAGGCAGAAGATAAGGAAGGTTGAATAACCTTACTACTATTGTAGATCAACCCCCTTGCACAACCTTAATTTTTGCACTATACTATATTAGTTAGAGATATAATCTCAAATAGTATTTCATAGTAGGAGAAAAGTGAAAATGACAAAAGTTAGAACAAGATTCGCACCTAGTCCAACAGGAAGAATGCATGTAGGAAATTTAAGAACTGCACTTTATGAATTTTTGATTGCTAAGCATGCAGGTGGAGATTTTATTTTAAGAATAGAAGATACAGATAGAGAGCGTTTGGTTGAAGGCGCAGTTGATATTATTTATAGAACTATGGCTGAAACAGGTCTTGTACATGATGAAGGTCCTGATAAGGATAAGGGATTTGGTCCTTATGTTCAGAGCGAGCGTCAGGCATCAGGTTTATATCTTGAATATGCTAAGAAGTTAATTGAATCAGGAGATGCATATTACTGTTTTTGTGATAAGGAGAGATTGGAATCTTTGAAGACTTCAGTAGGTGAAGATGGAAAAGAGATTACAGTTTATGACAAGCATTGTCTTCATTTATCAAAAGAAGAAATCCAGGCAAATCTTGATGCAGGCAAGCCTTATGTAATTAGAATTAACATGCCAACAGAAGGAACTACAACTTTTGTTGATGAATTATATGGTGAGATTACTGTTGAAAATAAAGAACTTGACGATATGATTTTGATTAAGTCAGACGGATATCCAACATACAATTTTGCTAACGTTGTTGACGATCATCTTCAGCAGATTACTCACGTTGTAAGAGGTAATGAATATATTTCTTCATCACCTAAATATCAGAGATTATATGAAGCTTTTGGTTGGGAACCACCTAAATACGTTCATTTACCTTTGATTACAGATGAAAATCACAAGAAGTTAAGCAAGCGTTCAGGTCACGCTTCATATGAAGATTTAATTGAACAGGGATTTTTACCTGAAGCAGTTGTTAACTATTTGGCACTTTTAGGATGGAGCCCTGAAGACAATAGAGAAATCTTTTCACTTGATGAGTTGATTAAGGAATTTGATTATCACAAGGTAAACAAGAGCCCATCAGTATTTGACATTCAGAAGCTTAAATGGATGAATGGGGAATACATTAAGGCTATGGACAATGAAAAATTCTATGAAAAAGCTATGCCATACATCAAGAAAGTTATTACTAAGGATTTGGATTTAGAGAAGATTCTTGATATGGTTAAGACTAGAATTGAAACATTCCCAGAGCTTATGGATATGGTTGATTTCTTTGAAGAATTACCTGAATATGATGTGGCTATGTACACTCATAAGAAGATGAAAACTAATTCAGAAAATTCATTAGAAGTGTTAACAGAATTACTTCCAATTCTTGAAGCAACAGATGATTATTCAGTTGACGGACTTCACGATACAGTATTTGAATATATTGGAAAGAAGGGCTGCAAGAATGGTCAGGCTTTATGGCCACTTAGAACTGCAGTTTCAGGAAAGCAGATGACACCTGCCGGGGCTTTTGAAATTATGGAAGTTATCGGAAAAGAAGAATCAATTAGCAGAATTAAGAAAGGTATTGAATTATTATCAAAATAATTTTAATACGAAATATAGTTATTAAGCGAGTAACTGTCAGGTTAATAACTATAAGAAATGTTAATAGATTGATTTTAAAATAATATAAATGTTAAAAACATTAAAAAGACTTTTGATTAAAGCTGTAAATAGCATATCAAAGGTCTTTTTTAATAATAAAATACTCCGGATAATAGAAAAGCTTTTGTTTGTAATCTGAGTATTCTTTGAAAAAAATAAGAAAACATAAGAAATCACATTTATCTGTTTACACTTTAGTCAGACTGTGATAGACTTTCAGTACTTGGAGAGAAACAACCGGAAAGGTTGTATATATGTTTAATAAATCACAGATTCAGGCAATCAGCCATATGGATGGTCCGGCCATGGTTCTTGCAGGACCGGGTTCTGGTAAGACCACAGTTATTACCCATAGAATTAAGAATTTAATAGAGAAGGCGGAAGTGCGCCCGGAGAATATTTTAGTTGTAACTTTTACTAAGGCAGCGGCTATAAGTATGCAGAAGAGATTTTCTACATTAATGAATGGAGGGAAGGGACAACTGGTTACCTTTGGCACTTTTCATAGCGTCTTTTATAAGATTTTGAGAAAATCAAGGCGGTATGAAGCAACGGAGATTCTGTCTGAAAGGCAGAAAACGGACTATATAAGGGAGATTATTGGAAGGTATGGTATTTCTTCTAATGATATTTCAGAATTGTCTCAGAACATTATTAATGATATTGGAAATATTAAAGGTAATATGCTTAATGCTCAGGAATATGAGCCGTCCTGCTGCAAGAAAGAGGATTTTATAAAGGTTTATAACGCTTATAATTTGGAGTTAAAGAAGGATGGCAAGATGGATTTTGATGATATTCTAAGAGAGTGTTATTTGTTGTTATGTGAGAATCATACAATACTTGAACAGTGGAGGGAGCTGTATAAGTATATTTTAATAGATGAGTTTCAGGATATTAACAGAATCCAAATGAATATAATAGAGCTGTTGGCTAGTCCTCTTAACAATATTTTTGTGGTGGGGGATGATGACCAGTCTATTTATGGTTTTCGTGGAGCAAGACCGGAGATTATGATTGAGTTTAAGGATTATTATCCCGAGGCTGAACTTATTGTCTTGGATGTTAATTACAGAAGTACTCAGTCCATAATTAATGTGGCAGGTCGTGTTATTGAAAATAATAAGACCAGATTAGATAAGTGTGCTCACGCTAACAATGATAAGGATTTTCAACCTGATATACGAAAGTTTCGAAATCAAGTGGAAGAATTAAAGTTTGTAGTATCCAAAATAAAGGAATATGAAAATCAGGGGATTAGTCTGTCTGAAATGGCTATTCTTGTTAGGAATAATAGTCAGATTCAGGAGATTTCAAGTTTTTTAAAAAACAGAAAGATAGAAGCGGAAAGTGGAAAGCATAGAAGTAACATTTATAATGGTATGGTTGCAAAGGATATTTTGTCTTATGTTAGAGGAGCATTAAAGTTTGACGGCACATATTTCAATGAAGATTTAATATATGTTTTAAATAAGCCTCAAAGATATATAAGCAGGCAGGTTGTTCTTAGCGTGAATATGAATATTTCCGCTGTTAGAAGAATTTATAGTAAAAACAACATAGACAGTTTTCTATTTCATATTGAGATGATAAGAAAGCTACCACCTCAGGCAGCATTGTCATATATTAGAAAGGGTGCAGGTTATGAGGAGTATTTGCGCCTGTATGCCATTGAAAATAATATTCCAATGTCAGGGTTGTTAAAACAATTGGAACAGTTAGCGCAGGAGTGTAGCAAGTTTAATACATTAGAACAGTGGACAAATAGCATTGATTCAGCACAAAATAGTGAAGGTCAGAATTTTGGTAAAAAGAGCAGTGGAGAAGGTGGCACAAATAACAGGATTAATATTATGACAATGCATGGCTCTAAGGGATTGGAATTTAAGGCTGTGTTTATTGTTGATGCTAATCAGGGAATAATCCCTACGTCAAAGGCATTAAGAGAGAGGGACTTTGAGGAAGAACGCAGACTTTTTTATGTGGCGATAACAAGAGCCATAGATTATTTAAATGTATATGCGGTGGAGGAAAGGCTGGGATGCCCCATAGAAGTGTCCATGTTTGTGGAAGAGATGCTGTAGAAAGTTAAATATTTGTGAACTGTATCTATTTTATTGCATTTTCCCGTATGTTTTGATAAAGTTATAGCAAACTAATTGGTATAAAAAAGGTATACCGATAATAAATAGCGGAAAGCGGAAAGAGGAAAAGATGGGAACTAATAATATTGACAATGAAGATGAAGAATTATTTGTAACAATTACATTGGAAGATGATTCAGAGATTGAATGCGAAGTGCTTACAATTTTTGAAGTTGAAGGACAGGACTATATTGCATTACTTCATGATAATGGAGAAGAAGATGGAGAGATATTTATTTATAGATATTTTGAAGACGAAGATGGAGAGCCTGGACTTGACAATATTGAAACACAGGAAGAATTTGACATGGTTTCAGAAGTGTTTGACAGTATTGTTGAAGACGGAGAATATGACGAAATTATCGAGGAATAATATTTAGAACTGTAGGAGTGTAAAGCAGGTCATAATCCGTATATAGATGATTTGTATGTTTGGATAATTAAATCATCTTTAGAGATAAAGAGGTGATAGGATGCCAGGGACAAACAATGAAACGGCAAGAAAAGAAGAAGTAAAGAAGATAGTAGAAAACAGAAGACGCAAGGCAGAGTTAATTAGAGAGCAACAGATTAAGAAGAGAAACACTATAATAGCGATTGGTGTTGGAATTTTAGTTGTGCTTATTTTGGTAATGGTTTTGGCTAAGTCCTGTTCATCAGGAAAGAAGCCGGCAAAAACTTCGGCAACTACTGCAAAGCAGATTACAACAGTGGCGCAGACTACTGTTCAGGAGACTACTACGGCAGAAGAGTATATGTATACTACTGATGTTTTGAACCTGCGTAAGTCGGCAAGTGCCAAATCCAAACTTGTAACTCAGATAGGAGCAGGTAAGAAAGTACAGGTCATCTCAGAGAATGGCAAGTGGTGCCAGATTAAATATGGCAAGGATACAGGATATGTAATGAAGAAATATCTTAGTTATTCTAATATGCTTGATTAAGAGTTTTATATTAATTTTATATTAATAGCGTTAGTATAGTTTTTGAAACTAATGAGATTTAGGGAAGGCTTGAAATTGTTCAGGCCTTTCTTTTACATTATTAAAGTGATAATTAGATTTTATTATTAAAGTTGACTGTTTAATAGATTAGGATTGAGGATATGGAAATGAATTATAGTGAAGCAAGAGAGTATTTGAAGAATGTGAATAAGTTGGGAAGTATTCTGGGACTTAATACCATAAAGGAATTACTTAAGAGATTGGGCAATCCACAAAATGAACTTAAAGTAGTTCACATTGCAGGAACTAACGGAAAAGGTTCCATTATGACTTTTGTTCAGAATATTTTAATGGAATCAGGATATAAGGTTGGAAGATATTGTTCACCTGCAGTTTTTAATGAGCGTGAGATTATAAGAATAAATGACGAATACATATCAGAGGAACAATCTGCTGATTTGCTTACAAGAATAAAAGAAAAATGTGACAGTATGTATAGTGAAGGTTTGCCACATCCTACATCCTTTGAAATAGAAACAGCAGAGGCGTTAATGTTTTTTAAAGAGCAGAACTGTGATGTAGCTTTAATTGAATGTGGAATGGGCGGAGAAACTGATGCCACTAATGTATTTGAAAAAGTTCTTTGCAGTGTTATTGCCACAATTAGTCTTGACCATACCCAGTTTTTAGGCAGTACTATTGAAGAAATAACAAAAGTTAAATCAGGAATAATTAAAGAGAACTGTCCTGTTGTAATGTCGAAACAGACAGGGGAGGCTGAGAGTGTAATAAAGAAGGTTTGCAAGCAGAAGAATTCAGAACTTATAATTCCAAATGAACAGGATTTTGAAAATGTGGAAATAGATGGTTTAACAACAAAGGTTACATACAAAGCTTCTAATAATAAAGAATATATTCTTAACCTTCAGGCTCTTGGCACATATCAGATTAAAAATGCAAAAACAGCAGTTGAGGTAGCATTAGTGCTTGATAAAGCATTAACAGAAAAGACCGATATATGCGATGAGTCAGATAAGAATAATAGCACTGGTATGGAAAATAATATTAATAATAGTGGAAATACAATTGAGAAAAATATAAAAAAAGGCATAGAAAAAACAGTTTGGCCGGGACGTATGGAAGTCATAAGTAAGGAGCCGTTAATTATAATTGATGGCGCTCATAACCCGGGAGCAGTGCTTGAACTAAGGAAAACTTTGGATTTATATTTTACAAATAAGAGAATAACATTTATAATGGGGGTGTTGTCTGATAAAGATTTTTCCAAGGAAGCAGAAATTATTGCTGACAGGGCAGAAAGAATTATTACGATAACGCCAAACAATTCACGAGGTTTAGATGGGCACAAGCTTGCAGAAACTTTGGTGAAGTATAACCATAATGTACAGGTTGCAGATAGTTTGAAGCAGGCTGCGGAAGAATCAATAGATACAATAAAAGAGAACAGGGCCGATATGATTTTGGCGTTTGGTTCATTATCTTATTTAGGAGAGCTAAAACAGGTTGTAAGATTAATCTGTAACCATTAAACAAACAGTTAAAGCCGGAAGGAGAGATTGACGTGTTTGACAAGAAGAAAATAGAAGAAGGAATTAGACTTTTATTAGAGGGAATCGGTGAAAATCCGGATAGAGAAGGCCTAAAGGATACTCCGGACCGTGTGGCAAGAATGTATGAAGAATTGTGTAGCGGTATGAATATGAGTCCTAAAGAACATTTGTCCAAAACATTTACTTGTGATAATGAGAATGTTGTTATTGAAAAGGATATTACTTTTTATTCAACATGTGAACATCATCTTATGCCATTTTATGGAAAGGTGCATATTGCGTACATTCCAAATGGCAAGGTTGTGGGAATCAGTAAACTTGCAAGAACAGTAGAAGTTTATGCAAGAAGATTACAGATTCAGGAGCAGATGACTAACCAGATAGCTAAGGCATTGGAGAAGTACCTGGGAGCAAAGGGTGTACTTGTTATGGCACAGGCAGAGCATATGTGTATGTCTGCAAGAGGAATTAAGAAGCCGGGAAGCAAGACGGTTACTTTTGCAAGTACAGGAGTTTTTGAAGAGGACAGAAATCTTAGAAGTGACGTCTTGTCAATTTTTAGGGATGGCCAGTAGAAAGATTGGAGTATGATATGAATATTGGAAAATACAATTTTGATTTAGAAAAAGAACCTGTAATAATGGGAATTTTAAATGTAACACCTGATTCATTTTCAGATGGAGGTAAGTTTAACAACTTAGATGCTGCATTAAAGCATACAGAAGAAATGATTAAGGATGGAGCAAAGATTATAGACGTAGGTGGCGAATCTACAAGACCAGGTTACACACTTATTAGTGACGAAGAAGAAATAGGTCGTGTAGTGCCTGTAATTGAAGCAATTAAGAAGAATTTTGATATTGCTGTATCACTTGATACATATAAGACTAAAGTTGCAGAAGCCGGAGTTAAAGCCGGATGTGACATGATTAATGATGTATGGGGATTTAAGTATGGCGAAAGAGATATGGCAGACCTTGTGGCAAAAACAGGTGTAGCAGCCTGTGTTATGCATAATAAGAATGTTATAACTTATAATGATTTTGTTAATGATGTAGTTAATGAATTAAAGGAATCTGTTGAGATAGCTCACAAGGCAGGAGTTAAGGATTCTCAGATTGTATTAGATCCGGGAGTTGGTTTTGCAAAGGATTATGAACAGAATCTTTTAATAATTAAGCACGTGGACAAAATTTTGGAACTTGGTTATCCTGTACTTCTTGGTACATCAAGAAAGTCTGTTATTGGTTTAACTCTCGATGTGGATAAGAATGACAGAATGGCAGGCACAGTTGCCACAACAGTTATGGGACTTGAAAGAGGATGCAGAATCTTTAGAGTTCATGATGTAAAAGAGAATTATCAGGCAATGATGATGGCTGAGAAGATTCTAAAAGCATAAGTTTAAATGCTATTAAAGATTAAAAAACAAAAATATTATCTAAAAAGGAAATAATATGGATTGTATTAAGATTAGACAGTTAGAAATATTTGCATACCACGGTTGCAATGAAGATGAAAAAATAAACGGTCAGAAGTTTTATGTAGACGCTAACCTTTATACTGATGTGAGAACTCCGGGATTAAGCGATGATTTGGAGGACACAGTTAATTATGCAAAGGCGTGCAAGTTTATAAATAAGTTTATGACTGAAAATAGATTTGACTTAATAGAAGCTGTTGCAGAGCAGACCACAAGAGGACTTTTGAAAGAGTTTCCAAAGATTAAGGCTATTGATTTTACTATTAATAAGCCTAATGCACCTATTAAGTTACCTTTTGGAAATGTAGCTGTTTCAATTTCAAGAAAGTGGAATAAGGCTTATTTAAGTATTGGCTCAAATATAGGAGACAAGGAGGGATACCTTAATCAGGCAATTGATAGTCTTTATGATGATGAAAATTGCAGAGTTTTGGCGGTATCTAAATTTATTGAAACTGAACCTTATGGACCTGTGGAACAGGACAATTTTTTAAATGGTTGCGTTGAAATAGAAACATTGTATGAACCTAAAGAATTATTAGCTACAGTTAACAGAATTGAGGCTGAGGCAAACAGAACCCGTGAAATACACTGGGGACCAAGAACTTTGGATATAGATATTGTTTTATATAATAATGATATAGTTAATGAAAAGGATTTATTAATTCCTCATGTGGAAATGCATAAGAGACTTTTTGTTTTGGAACCTCTTAAACAAATAGCACCGTATGCAGTACATCCGATTTTAAATAAAACAGTTAGTCAGATGTTAGAGGAGTTACAGCCGGATAACAAATGTGCAGGTTGTGGTGGATGTAGCATGAAACAGATGTCTGAACAATAAGAAAAAACTGAAGAAAGCATAAGGAATACAATGAAGGATTTATTAGAAAGCAGAAAAGAAATAGACGAAATAGATGATAGCATTATTAGATTGTTTGAAAAAAGAATGGAAGTTTGCAAAAATGTAGCAGAGTATAAACTTAGAACAGGTAAGCCAGTTCTTGACAGACAAAGAGAGCTTGATAAAATAGCCACTTTAAAGACTAAAGCATCAGACGATTTTTATGCTCACGGCGTAGAGGAATTGTTTGAACAGATTATGGCTATGAGTCGTAAGATGCAGTATAAGCTTTTAAATGAAGAAGGCGTAAACAATGATATTGGGTTTGATATTGTAGATAAGCTTCCAACAGAGGATGCAACAGTAGTATATCAGGGAATTCCCGGAGCTTACAGCCAGCAGGCGGCAACAGAATATTTCGGGGATAAGGTTAACTACGTTAATGTTACAACTTTTAGAGAAGCAATGAAATATGTTAGAGATGGAAAGGCTGACTATGCAGTTCTTCCTTTTGAAAATTCTTCAGCGGGAATTGTAACAGATGTATATGATTTGCTTGTAGAATTTCAGAATTATATTGTGGACACATTTGATGTAAAAATCGAACATTGTCTTTGCGGTATTTCGGGAGCTACAATTGATGATATAAAGGATGTTTATTCACATCCACAGGCATTTATGCAGAGCAACAAGTTTATTGAAGAACATGGTTGGGGCAAGGTTAATCTTGCCAATACTGCAATAAGCGCAAGATATATTTCGGAACAGTCAGATAAGTCCAGAGGTTGTATTGCCAGTGAAAATGCAGCAAATATTTATGGACTTAATATTTTACATAAAGGCATTAATTTTAATGATTCTAATACAACACAGTTTATTATTATCAGCCGTCAGAGAGTGGCAAGAAGAGATGCAGGTTTGATTTGTATTAGTTTTGAAATGCCTCACGCATCAGGTACTTTATATCAGATGTTATCTCATATTATTTACAATGACCTTAACATGACACGTATTCAGTCAAGACCTGTACCGGATAAGAACTGGGAGTACAGATTCTATGTTGAATTTGAGGGTAGGGCTAATCAGCCTGGAGTTGTAAATGCTCTTAGCGGAATTAATGCAGAAGCGCTTAATATGAAAATATTGGGAAATTATTAATAAAAAAAAGAATTGCGTATGCTTTTAAGTGTTTTACTTAAAGGATACGCAATTCTTTTTATTTATAGATAATAATTAATCCTCATCAACTTCCAGTGGTTCAATACCAACTTTTATTTCTAAGAATTTAAGAATATCATAGTAGACTTCTTCATTGTTTAATTCATTAAAGAGTTCATGCCGCATTCCCGGATATAACTTTGAAAAAGTATTTGGAAAACCACAGTGTTTAAAGTGGGTAACAGCTTTTTTAAAGTCTTTATCACTTTTACGGCAGGGATCATCTCCACCTGACATAAACATAACAGGAAGTTGTTTGTTCTTGTTAGTCCAGCCAAGCTTACTATAAACCTGTTCCATTAATGAGAAAAGGCAGTAGTACCCATTTAGTGTGAAAGGAACACCACATAGTGGATCCTTGTTATATTCCTCAACAATAAACTTGTCGGTAGAAAGCCATGAGTTAACGATACCTTCTTTAAGGAAAGGTTTCTCAAATGGACCGTTAACCATATTTTCAATAAAAGGGCTTCTATAATGCCAGCCTCTAAAAAATGCAAGAAACTTGGTTAAAAACTTACCGGCAGCAGCCAATGAGTTTTCAGAAGGAGAACCGCTAAGTATAACGGCATCAACTTCCTGAGAATATTTCTTTAAATATGTTCTTACAACCAATGAACCCATACTATGGCCTAGAAGTATAAAAGGTAAATTAGGAAATTCACGTTTAAGATACATAGTATATTCCTGAACATCGTTTACAAGACCTTTGTAGCCTTCTTCGCCAAAATAGCCTAAGTCATCAGTTGTTAATATGTTTTCTCCGTGTCCACGCATATCGGCAATGGCACATATATATCCGTGTCGGCTGAAATACTCCATTGGAGCAGCATAACGGTTACGTGTTTCGCACATTCCGTGAACAAATTCAATAACCCCAATTGGTTCAACACCGTCAGGGGGATAGGTAATAGTATGTGGTCTCATAGATACTCCATAAAATTAACTGTTAATAATAAAATGTATTAATCTAAGCAAAAAAACAAATAAAAATATTTGATTCTAGTTATCTGCATCCATTCCGTCAGTTGTGTAAACAGCTCTCTTTCTTGCCATTTCATCATTTTCAAGATATTCATCGTAAGTAGTAATCTTGTCAATTAACTTACCGTTAACGATTTCCATAATTCTGTTAGCTGTAGTCTGTACAACCTGATGATCTCTTGAAGAGAATAAAAGTACGCCAGGGAACTTAATAAGTCCGTTGTTAAGAGCTGTAATACTTTCCATGTCTAAGTGGTCAGTAGGTTCATCAACAATAAGAACGTTGGCACCTGAAATCATAAGTTTTGAAAGCATAACCCTAACTTTTTCACCACCGGAAAGTACGCGAACTTTCTTGACACCTGCATCACCGGGGAATAACATTCTGCCAAGGAACTGACGAACATAAGTCGCGTCTTTGTTGTCTGAGTACTGTGTAAGCCAGTCAACAATTGCATCATCACTGTCAAAGTCCTTAGTGTTATCCTTAGGGAAGTATGACTGTGAAGTTGTAATTCCCCATTTGTAAGAACCTTCATCCGGTTCCATCTGTCCTGCAAGAATTTGGAATAATGTAGTTTTTGCAAGGCCGTTAGAACCTACAAAAGCTATTTTATCTTCACGTCCTACAACGAAAGATATATCATCTAAAACCTTAACACCGTCAATAGTTTTTGAAAGATGTTCCACAGTAAGAACCTCATTACCGATTTCACGGTTAGGTCTAAAGTCGATGTATGGATATTTACGGCTTGATGGACGAATTTCGTCTAATTCGATTTTTTCAAGAGCACGTTTTCTTGAAGTAGCCTGTTTTGATTTAGAAGCATTGGCGCTAAATCGCTGGATAAAGTCCTGTAATTCCTTAATCTTTTCTTCTTTCTTACGGTTAGCTTCTTTCATCTGCTTAACGATTAACTGACTTGATTCATACCAGAAGTCGTAGTTACCTGCGTATAACTGAATCTTAGCATAATCAATGTCCGCAATCTGTGTACAAACTTTATTAAGGAAGTATCTGTCATGGGATACTACAATAACTGTATTGTCAAAATTGATTAAGAACTCTTCAAGCCATTCAATGGCATCAAGGTCTAAGTGGTTAGTAGGTTCGTCAAGTAAAAGAATGTCAGGATTACCAAACAATGCCTGTGCAAGCAAAACTTTGACTTTTAATGAACCGTTAAGGTCTTTCATAAGGTTGTAATGATATTCAGTATCAACACCAAGACCATTAAGAAGAGTAGCAGCATCACTTTCTGCTTCCCAACCGTTCATTTCTGCAAACTCACCTTCTAATTCTGAAGCACGGATACCATCTTCATCGCTAAAGTCTTCCTTCATATAAATGGCATCTTTCTCTTTCATAATATCGTAAAGTCTCTGATTACCCATAATAACAGTATCAAGAACAGTACATTCATCATACTGGAAGTGATCCTGCTTTAAGAATGAAAGACGCTCACCCGGTGTAATAATAACCTCACCGCTTGTAGGTTCGATTTCACCTGTAAGAATCTTTAAAAATGTTGATTTTCCGGCACCGTTGGCTCCGATTAAGCCGTAGCAGTGACCTGGAACAAATTTTATATTTACATCTTCAAATAATGCCTTTTTACCAAATCGTAAAGATACATTGCTTGTACTTATCATTTTTTTCGTTACCTCTCTTATTTAATAATGGTGTGTGGGCTATCGCACCCGTACAGATTAGTATAACAGTTTTGGGAATTTTAAGCAATAAAGGTTTAATAAATGTAGTGTAAAAGTACAGAAAAGATAACGTGGGAAAATTAATAAAACTATTTTTGTAGGTTGATTTTGTTTCTTTAATCAAAAGGGTATGTTATAATTCACTTATCTATGCGAAAGTTCGGGCATAAGAATTTATGTCAAAATTGTGTCTATATGGGCATATTAAGAATGACTGGAAAGGATACACAATGGATTTAAATAAAATAAAAGCATACAGAGGTAATCCTTTAATGATGGGGGCTACTGTAATAGGCAACACGGTTAATTTTGCCATTACAGCAAGGTTAGGAAGTAAATGTGAACTTGTTTTATATGAAAAAGGAAAAAACAATGAAGCGGCACGTATTCCTTTTGAAAATGCGCAGGTTATAGGAAATGTTTTTGCAATGAGCATTGAAGGGCTTGATTATAAGAAATATGATTATAATTTTTCTATTGATGGAAAGATTGTGACAGATGCTTATGCAAAGGCACTTTCAGGAAAAGAAAAATGGGGAATTGTTCCTACTGATATAAGAGGAAGCATTGTGAGCAGTGAATTTGACTGGCAAAATGACGCACCACTTAGAAGACCTTATGATGAGACAATTATATATAGACTTCATGTACGTGGCTTTACAAAACATGTAAGTTCAAAGGCTAAGCATAAGGGAACTTATTTGGGAATTGTAGATAAGATACCTTATTTAAAGGAACTTGGAATAACTATGATAGAGTTAATGCCGGCATATGAATTTAATGAAATGGAATCACATGTGGCAACGTCTATGAAGGGACAGTTTAGCATTGAGAACCCTGTGCTTAATTATTGGGGATATACAAGCGGTTATGCTTTTGCACCGAAAGCTTCATATGCTTATGCCACAAAGCCGGGTAGTGAAGTTGAAGAGTTCAAATACATGGTAAGAGAGCTTCATAGAAACGGAATAGAGGTTTCTATGGAATACTTTTTCCCTGAAGGAACTAATCCTACACTTATTTTGGATGCACTTCATTATTGGGTTATGGAGTATCATATTGACGGTATTCACGCTAACTGTGAAAAAGCAGTTATGAAGATGATTCAGACGGACAATCTTTTGTCTACAACAAAGATTTTTACTTATAATTTTGCTACGGATACGGATTTTTATGCCAATGTTGAAAATAAGAATCTGGCAAACTTTAATGATGATTTTATGGTATCGGCAAGAAAGTTCATTAAAGGTGATGAGGATATGTTAAATACCATATCTTACAAGATTAAGGCTAATCCGCCAGCAGTGGCAGTAGTTAATTATGTGGCTAACCACAATACTTTTACATTATATGATGCGGTTTCTTACGATAAGAAATACAATCAGGCAAATGGCGAAAATAACAGGGACGGTGCAGTTTATAATTATAGTTGGAATTGTGGCGCTGAGGGCGATACAAGAAAACGTAAAATAAATGAGTTAAGAAAGCATCAGATTAAAAACGCTCTTTCACTTGTATTGCTAAGTCAGGGAGTACCCATGATTTATGCCGGAGATGAAATGTGTAACAGCCAGAAAGGAAATAACAACCCTTATTGTCTTGATAATGAAATATCATGGACTAACTGGAATACAACAGCCATGGCAAAGGAGATTCTTGACTTTACAAAGAAGCTTATTCAGTTTAGAAAGCAGCATAAGATTTTGCATTTAAGCAGCGAGCCAAGGCTTATGGATTATAAGTCATATGGTTTGCCGGATATGTCTTATCACGGTTCTAAGGCATGGTATGCAGATTTTAGTCATTTTAACAGACATTTTTCTGTTATGTATTGCGGAAAATATGCAACTATTGATGGAAAAGAAGATGAAGCAGACTTATTCATAGCTTACAATATGTTTTGGGAGATGATTAAATTCGGCATTCCGTCTGCAAGAAATAAAAGACAGTGGAAAGTTGTTTTTGCTACAGATTCAGGATTTAAGGAACCCAGTGATGGCATTGAGAGAATGCTTCAGGTGCCACCAAGAAGCATTGTAGTTTTAATGGCTAAATAAGAAAATGCAATAAATGGAAACACAAGGAAACAAGAGAAAATGAGTGAATTAAAAGAAAAAGGTCTTGGAGTGTTTATTAATCTTGATAAATGGGGGATTAGTACATTTACCCTAAAAATAATTGCTATGATTACAATGATTATTGACCACGTAGGTTTTTTATTTTTTCAGGACAATCATCAGACATATATAATACTTAGATCTATTGGGCGTATAAGCTTCCCAATATTCTGTTTTGTTTTGGTTGAGGGATTTTTCCATACATCAGACAGATTAAAACATGCAATCAGGCTTGGAATATTTGCCTTAGTATCAGAGATTCCTTATGATATGCTTTATGGCAGATTCTTTGATATGGCAAGACAGAACGTAATCTTCACTTTATTTATAGGTTATATGGCAATCTGGGCATTACAGTCCATATCAATGTTTAGAGTTGCATATCCTGACAAAATATTAAAACACATAGGAGCCGGAAGACTTAACACAATACTTGAATTAGTAACAATGGCAGTAGCTTTTGGAATGGCATACTTCCTCCACACATCATATTCATACGGTGGAGTAATGCTTATTATATGTTTTTATGTGTTTAATAATCATCACATAGGAAGAGCAATTTCAAACTTAGTATTCAACATTGGAATGTTTGGATTTGGAGTGCAGTGGTGGGGGGCGTTAAGCGTGTTGCCCATAGCATTTTATAACAAAAAACCGGGAACAAAGAAATTAAAATATATGTTCTACTGGTTCTATCCGGTACACTTATTAATACTGGTATTAGTAAAGATATATGTAATACATTAGATTGGATAAAGCAAGAGATGTAGTGATAGAAAATAATTAAAAGATAGTATTGGATAGGGTTTATAAGCAGTAATTCAAACAAGTCGTTGAACGAAAAAAAGTAGTAATTAAAAGGTAAGATATCGTGGATAAAAGGCACTTTTTAAGTTGAGAGTTATTTAAAATAATATTGAGAGAAAAAAGCCATTGCAAACAATAGGCAGATTTTTGAAATTTTGCGAGTATAAGCGGTTCTTCGTATTCCGCTACGCTTCATACTCATATCGCGCTGGCGCGATATATAAATTAGTTAAACAGGCTTTTAATGAGCAAGCTCATAAAAGCAGTTTCACTAATTCATGCACCGCTTGTAGTGACGCGTATACTGTCTGAGCCGTAGGCGAGTTTAAGTTTTCACTGTACAATAGACGACGGAGCAAAATGAGAAAATCAACGTGTTTGAAAGGGCTTTTTTCTTGCAATATTAAATAACTTTCAACGTAAACGAGAAAGTCTTTTATTTAGGATATACCAGTCTTGTTTCGTCTATATCTTTTAGAACTTCATTATAGTACCTATCGCATACGTATTTTGCCATATTTAAATTCATGTCAAGATAGTTGCCACAGTCCTTGGCACATGCACCGGGAACATCTCCCTCAAAATCTTTCATAAATATAAACATTCTTGTTACAAGTTCAACTACATCTTTTGAATCATAATCACCAGCCAAAACCATATAAAATCCTGTTCTGCATCCCATAGGACCAAAGTATATTGTTTTGTCTTTAAATTCAGAATCATTTCTTAAAAATGTTGCACCAAGATGCTCAATTGTATGAACTTCTGCAGTATTAAGAACAGGTTCAAAATTAGGGCGTGTCATTCTAATATCAAAAGTTGTAATAACCTGTTGGCCAACCTTATCTTTTCTTGAAACATAAACGCCGGGTAATAATTTTAAATGGTCTATTGTAAAACTTGCTATTTTTTCCATAGAAACTTCCTCCTATAACAAACCATAACGGTTAAAAATTATAGGAAAAATATAACACGAATTATAGCGAAAATCAAACAGAAGGCATAAAGTGTTCTTTGTTGATATAGAAATGGAAAAATTTATATGTTATACTAGTCATACTCTAGCTTAAAGGGGCGTTAAAATATGGATATTAATAACGAAAACATAAACAATAATGAAAATAATAACGAAAATATAAACAGCGAAAAGCCACATAAAAGACGTGTGCGTTACAAAGGCACACATCCAAGAACTTACGCTGAAAAGTATAAAGAGCATAATCCGGAAAAATATAAGGATACCATTGAGAAGGTTATTAGTAAGGGAAGTACTCCGGCAGGTATGCATATTTCAATATGTGTAAAGGAGATTCTAGAGTTTTTGGATATTAAACCGGGGCAGATTGGTCTGGATGCCACACTTGGATATGGTGGACATACTTTACAGATGCTTAAGAAGTTAGATGGAAAAGGACATATCTATGGATTGGATATTGATCCTATTGAAATAAAAAAGACAACTAAGCGTTTGGCAGACAAAGGTTTTGGGAAAGATGTTCTTACTACAATAAATACTAATTTTAGAAACATAGATCAGGTAGCTAAGGAACACGGACCTTTTGATTTTATTTTAGCGGACCTTGGGGTGTCATCAATGCAGATTGACAATCCGGAAAGAGGCTTTACTTATAAGTATGAAGGACCACTTGATTTAAGATTGAATCCTGAAAAAGGAATTTCGGCAGCAGAAAGACTTAGAGATATTTCTGTAGATGAGTTGGAAGGAATGTTTATTGAAAACTCAGATGAGCCATATGCATATGAAATTGCAAAAGCTATAGTTGCAAGAAATAGAACAAATAATAAGATTGAAACAACTACTGATTTAAAAAACGTAATTGAGAAAGCTTTATGTGCTGTGCCACAAAAAGAGAGAAAAGAAGCAGTAAAGAAAAGCTGTGCAAGAGTTTTTCAGGCATTAAGAATTGATGTAAACAATGAATTTGAAGTGTTGTATGATTTTCTTGAAAAACTTCCGGATGCTTTGGCAAGTGGCGGAAGAGTGGCAGTGCTTACATTTCATTCAGGAGAAGACCGTCTTGTAAAGAAATCATTTAAGGCTTTACAGAAGCAGGGAGTTTACAGTGAAGTTGCAAAAGATGTTATAAGACCAAGTGCAGAGGAATGTAACACTAATCCAAGAGCAAGGTCAACAAAGATGCGCTGGGCAATAAAGGCTTAATTTAAAGCAGTGGTTAATAAAATAAATATACAAACCATTTAAAAAGTGGTATGATGTATAAGAATATGAGAGAGGGAAGCATATGTCAATCTGTTTAATAAATAGATGGTGACTTGGGTGCTTTGATAATCAAATCAATATAGAAATATAAAACATAAAAGCAAAAAATAAAGATATAAGGGAGAACAATATGTTAGGCGATAAGAAGGTATCATATAGTGCTATGCAGTCAACAGGAACATTAACATTAGGAAATTACTTGGGAGCACTTGATAATTGGCTTAAAATGCAGGAAGAATATGAATGTTTTTATGCAATAGCAGATTTACATTCATTAACAATTAGACAGAATCCTGCTGAACTTAGAAAGAGAGCAAGAGATTTATATGCATTGTACGTTGCAGCAGGACTTGATCCTGAAAAAAACTGTATTTATTTTCAGTCACATGTTTCTGCTCATGCTGAACTTGCATGGATCCTTAATTGCTTTACATATATGGGCGAATTAAACAGAATGACTCAGTTTAAGGATAAGGCTGCTAAACATGCAGATAATATTAATGCAGGACTTTTTACATATCCATCACTTATGGCGGCAGATATTTTGCTATATCAGGCAGATGTTGTACCTGTAGGTGTTGACCAGAAGCAGCACTTAGAGCTTACAAGAGATATTGCAAACAGATTTAATGGAATTTATGGTGATGTATTTACAATTCCTGAGGCATACATTGGAAAGTCAACAGCTAAGATTATGAGCCTTCAGGATCCAACAAGAAAGATGTCAAAGTCAGACGAAAATCCTAATGCAAGTATTTTGTTAATGGATGATCCGGATACAATTATCCGTAAGTTTAAGAGAGCTGTAACTGATTCAGATATGGAAATCAGATATTCAGATGATAAGCCGGGTATTCAGAACCTTATTAATATTTATTCATGTATTACAGGAAAGACTATTGAAGAGGTTGAAAAAGAATTTGATGGCAAAGGATATGGTGAATTCAAGCTTGCAGTAGGAGAGTGTGTTGCTAACAGATTAAAACCTTTACAGGACAGATTTTATGAACTTCAGAAAGATAAAACATATTTAAATAGCGTTATCAAAGAAAATGATGAAAAAGCTGCTTATTTTGCCAACAAAACCCTTAGAAAAGTTCAGAAGAAAGTTGGACTCACAGAGAGAATCAGATAGGAGTTTGGCAGATGAAAAAAATACAAAAGATAATATCATTGGCAATAGTACTAGCTTTGTTAGTTGCTACTCCGGTTACAAGTGCAAGTGCACTTAGAAAGTTATTTATGACGAACAGTTTTTTATTGTAAAAAAATAATGATAATAAAATATAAAAAAGCATTGTGCCAGATTTTGGTTCAATGCTTTTTCTATTTTTTAGAAACTATATATTTAGAATATCTGTAAATAATAATCATGTAAAAACAAAATTCGAAGTACATAGGGGAACACAGGTGATATAGAATGAAAAACAAATTAGAATTATTTTATAGAATTACATTTATAATTATTTGTGGAATAGGAATTTTTATACATTTCGACTTAAATGACAGAGATTATAATGCTCATGAATTTAGCTTTTTTACGTTATGGAGTAATATATTTTGTTTAGTGTTTATGTGCGTGTTACTTATAAAGCATTTCAGAGGAAAAGATACTTTAGCAAAATCATTGATTTATTTTAAAGGAATGGCAACATCCTGTATTATCTGTACGTTTTTGGTATATCACTTTTCTGAATACAAAATAGTGATGACAAACAATAGTATATGGATTTTTGGACTTCCAATAGAAAGCATTTTGGCTCATTATGTGGTTCCTTTTATGTTTATTTTAGATTGGATTTTGTTTCAGCCTAAAGGATTGTTTAGGTGGAGATATGCTGTTACATGGCTTCTTTTTCCACTAGTATATATAATCAGTTTTTTTATAAGATGCAAATGTAACAGTCAGGCAGAGTTTATCAATGTACCCAAATATCCATATTTTTTCTTAAATTATGAAAAAATAGGAACAGAGAAGTGTATGAGTTATATTTTTATGTTGGTAGTAATATTTTTTGGAATAAATTTAATGATGATTTTTATTGATAACTTTTGGGAGAGAATAAAGAAAAATATGGTATAATTTGTAAAGAATAATCAAAAGAAGGAGAAAGTGAAAAAAACAAATGACTAAGAACATAAAAAAAGCAATGATATTATTTTGGGCTGTTATATGCATTTTGGGAATAAAAGGAAATGTATATGCGCAGGATATTAAATTAGTAGCACCAATTATAACAAGTAGTCAGATAGAAAATGAAAATTTTGTAATAAGATGGAGAACATCCGAGGAATTAAAAGGACAGGAGTATAAAATTTATTGTGCAACATCAAAAGACGGAACATATGAATATGTTACAACGACACCTGATTATAGTTACACTGAATATTATCCTAATAAAGGAAGGGCATATTATTATAAAATAACAACGGTGTATACAGATTATGAAACAGAGAGAGAAATAGAAAGTAATCCGGTATATACAGGAGGAATAGTAAATCCATTAGAAATTCCTACAATAACTGAAGCAAAAGCGGGAAATAATCATAGCGTAACAATTATGTGGAACAAAACGGAGGATTGTTTAGGTTATGCAATATACAGAAGTGAATCTGTCGACGGTGAGTACAAGTGGATTTCCAATATTGAAAATAAGTCGGAAATATTTTGGTGGCAAGAGTATGAATCACAGGCAACATTTACTGAAAAAAATCTTGAATTGGGAAAAACATATTATTATAAAATCAGACCATATGTTACATATTCTGAAGGAACGTTTTATGGTGATTTTTCAAATTATAAAAGCTGTCAGGTTACAATTAATGGAACAAAGGTAAAGAGTGCAACATCAAAAAAGAAAAGGACAAACACAATAATATGGGAAAAGAATAGTGAAGCTGACGGATATACAATTTATTATTCTAAGAAAATTGATGGAAGTTATAAAAAATTAAAAACATACAATAGTAGAAACAAATTAACATATACACACAAGAAATTAACAAATGGAGTTGCTTATTATTATAAAATACAGGCATACAAAAACTACAAGGGCAAAAAACTTCTTGGAGAAATGAGTCCATTTGAAAAATATTGCGATTATTTTACATACAAAAACGAGTCATATGAAAGCAGATGCAAACGTATTTTTGGAAAGAAATACTATAAAAAATATAAAAATGCAAAACAGGCAGGCAAACATGTGACAACAGTAGCTGTAAAAGTATGGGACAAGCAGGGAGGAAGAAAGTTTACACGAAAATTCTATTTAACAGTAAACAAAGGAATTGCACCATCGGTAAAAGAAATGTTTAAAGAAATATACAAAAGCAAAGAAAGATTTCCAATACATGAAATGGGATGCTACAACTGGCGTGGAAACAGTTCAACATCAGAACATTGCCTTGGACTTGCCTTTGACATCAACTCAAATGAAAACTATATGATAGATGGGAAAAAAGTTTTGGCAGGTTCATTTTGGAAACCAAAGAAAAACAAATATTCCATACCATTAAAATGCAAATTGGTAAAAATATTAGAAAAATACGGTTTTGAAAGGGGACTGTGGGGAAGCAGACGAGACTATATGCATTTCTCCTATTTCGGAACCTGATAAAGCTTCTTCACCCTTGAACCCCTTGGAAAACTAGTGTATAATATATTAGTTAAAATGGCTAAAAAGGGAAAAACAATGTACTTAAAAGATAACGAATTAGATGTAAAAACATATTTAGAATTAAGAACGGCTGTAAGCTGGCGTAGTCTTACAAAGGAGCAGGCGGCAGCAGCTATTAAGGGAAGTCTTTTGACTGTGGTTGCTTACGATGGAGACAAGCCTATTGGAATGGGGCGAATCGTAGGTGACGGAGCTGTAATCTGTTATATACAGGACCTTATTGTAATTCCCGAATATCAGGGACAGGGCATAGGTCAGATGATTATCGAAAGCCTGATTAATTATGTTGAAGAGATTCAGTTGCCTGGAACAAGAATTATGCTTGATTTAATGTGTGCAGTGGGGAGAGAGAATTTCTATAAGAAGTTTGGTTTTATAGCAAGACCAACAGACAAGCTGGGACCCGGAATGATTAAGTATATTGATAAGCAGTAATAATAAGGATAAGATACAGGAATAGCATATTAAGGACATAAAAAGGTTATACCAAAGAACATGTATCAATATGCATAGATGAGAAAGGATTGCAAAATGAATATTTATTTAATTAGACATGGCAGACAGAATAGTAAATTATGTAATGTAGATGTTGAACTTTCACCGGAAGGAAGAGAGCAGGCAGACCTTGTTGGAAAAAGATTACAGACATATCATATTGATGTTGTATATTCAAGTCAGTTAATAAGAGCTAAAGAAACAGCAGACATTATTAATAAGTATCTTAATAAGCCAAGAGTAATTGAAGAAAGAATTCAGGAAGCTAACTTTGGTGCAATGACAGGTATGACTAATGAAGCCATTGATGAAAAATATGGTGACTATCTTGCACAGCGTTCAACCATGACAACAGATATGACTTATCCTGATGGAGAAAACTGCCAGATGGTTTACGAAAGAGCTAAGGCAGGACTTGATGACATAGTAAAGGACAGCCTTGAGAAAGGTTATGAAAATATTTGTATAGTTACTCATGGTGGTGTGCTTAGAGCATTGGTTACAGGAATTATGGGTGCTCCATATAAGAACTGGCTTGCAATTGGAAGACAGATTGAAAACTGCAGTATTTCACAGCTTTTATATGATGAAAAAAGCAAAACATATCATGTTGAAAGATTTAATGATTTTGCCCATTTTGAAAATGAGGACAGACTACTTCGTAAACATTTTGGAAGTGGATTTTTTAAGAAAAAATAGAATTTGACAGAAATAGAATTTGGCATAAGCAGAGCTACTAAAGAATAGTAGAAAAATAATAAAAAAATAACAGCAATAATAGCAGAAGGTAGTAATATAATGGCAAATAATTATGATGGCAATAGCATTTCCGTACTGGAAGGACTGGATCCGGTTAGAAAAAGACCGGGAATGTATATTGGAAGTGTTGGAACTAAAGGATTAAACCATTTAATATATGAAATAGTGGACAACTCAGTTGACGAACATTTGGCAGGATACTGTTCAGAGATTACAGTAACACTTGAAAAAGATGGTTCAGCTACAGTTGAAGATAATGGACGAGGAATTCCGGTTGACATTAATGAACAGGTTGGAAGACCCGCAGTCGAAGTTGTTTTTACAACTTTACATGCAGGTGGTAAATTTGGAGATGGAAACTACAAGATTTCCGGAGGTCTTCACGGAGTTGGTTCATCAGTTGTTAACGCATTATCTTTATGGCTTGAAGTTAATGTAAAACGAGATGGAAAAATATACAACCAGAGATATGAACAGGGAAAGGTTTGTTATGATTTAAAAGAAGCAGGAAAGTGCCGAAAGAATGATACAGGAACTAAAGTTTCATTTTTCCCTGATGCAGAGATTTTTGAAAAAATATATTTTAAGGCTGATGCAATTAAGAGCAGATTGCATGAAACAGCATATTTAAATCCTAACCTTACAATTATTTTTATAAACAAAAGAGTAGGAGAGGAAGAAGAAGTAACTTTCCACGAAGAAAACGGAATTAAGGCTTTTATTTCCGATATGAACAAAGAGAAGGAAAAAGTTACTGACATTATTTATTTTAAGAAAGAGCAAGACGGCATAGAAGTAGAAGTTGCTTTCCAGTATATTAATGATTTTACAGAAAATATTTCAGGTTTCTGTAATAATATTTATACACAGGAAGGTGGTACACATATTACAGGCTTTAAGTCAATTTTGACTTCTACAATTAATCAGTATGCAAGAGAACTTGGTATATTAAAAGAGAAAGATAATAACTTTACGGGAGCTGATGTAAGAAACGGTCTTGTGGCTGTAGTTGCAGTAAAGCATCCTGATCCAAGATTTGAAGGACAGACAAAGACTAAGCTTGATAACCCGGATGCCGAAAAGGTAACAAAATCAATTGCCGGAGAACAGCTTACATTATTCTTTGATAAAAACTTAGAAACATTAAAAAATGTAATTAGTTGTGCTGAAAAGTCAGCAAAAATCAGAAAAGCAGAAGAGAGAACAAAAACAAATCTTCTTTCAAAAAGTAAGTTTTCAATTGACAGTAATGGTAAACTTTCAAACTGCGAAAGCAGAAAACCGGAAGAATGTGAAATCTTTATAGTGGAGGGTGATTCTGCCGGAGGCTCAGCTAAAAGCGCAAGAAACAGAAAGACACAGGCTATTATGCCAATAAGAGGAAAGATTCTTAACGTTGAAAAGGCTTCAATGGATAAGGTATTGGCCAATGCGGAAATTAAAACAATGATTAACGCTTTCGGTTGTGGTTTTTCTGAAGGTTATGGAAATGATTTTGACATAGAAAAATTAAGATATAACAAAATTATTCTTATGACAGATGCGGATGTTGACGGTGCTCATATTGACACATTGTTATTAACATTTTTCTATAGATTTATGCCTGAACTTATAACTCATGGACATATTTACATTGCCACACCACCTCTTTATAAGGTTGTTCCTAAAAAGGGAGAGGGCGAGTATTTATATGATGACAAGGCGTTGGAAAAATATAGAAAGAAGCACACAGGCTTTACACTTCAAAGATACAAAGGTTTAGGTGAAATGGATCCAAAACAGTTATGGGAAACTACACTTAATCCGGAAACAAGAATTTTGAAACAGGTAGAAATAGAAGATGCAAAAATGGCGTCAGATGTAACAAGCGTGTTAATGGGAAGTGAGGTTGCGCCAAGACGTAACTTTATTTATACTCATGCAACAGACGCAGAATTAGATATTTAGGAGAAATAAATGGCAGAGCAGATTATAAAAACAGAGTATTCTGAAGTGATGCAGAAAAGCTATATAGATTATGCCATGAGTGTTATTTGTGCAAGAGCACTTCCGGATGCAAGAGACGGACTTAAGCCTGTACAAAGACGTGTACTTTACGCAATGGACCAGTTAGGTCTTAATTATGATAAACCACATCGTAAGTCAGCCCGTATTGTTGGTGATACAATGGGTAAGTACCATCCTCATGGAGATAGTTCAATATATGAAACATTAGTAGTTTTGGCTCAGGACTTTAAAAAGGGAATGGCATTAGTTGACGGTCACGGAAACTTCGGTTCAATTGAGGGTGACGGTGCTGCGGCAATGCGTTACACAGAGGCAAAACTTAAGAAATTTACACAGGATGTATATTTGGCAGATTTGGATAAGGATGTAGTTGATTTTGTACCAAACTTTGATGAAACAGAAAAAGAACCATCAGTTCTTCCTGTAAGAGTACCAAATATTTTGGTTAACGGAGCTGAAGGTATTGCTGTAGGTATGGCGACTAACATTCCAACACATAATCTTGGAGAAGTTGTAGATGCCGTTATTGCATATATGGATAATAATAATATTACAACTGAAGAATTATTACAGATTATGCCGGGACCTGATTTTCCAACAGGTGGTATTGTAGCCAATAAGTCAGATTTAAAGGACATTTACGAAAACGGAACAGGAAAGCTTAAGCTTCGTGGAAAATTAGAATTTGAAAAAGGCAAAGGCAGAGAAAAGGATAAACTTGTTATAACAGAAATACCTTATACTATGATTGGTGCAGGTATTGGAAAGTTTATTTCAGATGTAATTGATTTAGTAGAAACAAAAAAGACAACAGACATTGTTGACATTTCAAACGGCTCAGATGAAAACGGTATTCGTATTGTTTTAGAACTTAAAAAAGGTGCCGATGTTGAAAAATTAAAAAATATTTTATATAAAAAAACTAAGTTAGAAGATACTTTTGGTGTAAATATGTTAGCAATAGCTGATGGAAGACCGGAAGTTATGGGACTTAAGAGTATTATAAAATATAACGTTGATTTCCAGTATGAACTGGCACAGCGTAAATATACAACACTTCTTAATAAGGCATTAGAACAAAAAGAGATTAAGGAAGGTCTTATTAAGGCAACAAACATTATTGATTTGATTATTGAAATAATCAGAGGTTCACAGAGTCAGAAACAGGTTAAGGCATGTCTTGTACATGGAAAAACTGATGATATTAAGTTTAAAAATCCTGAGTCTGAGATTCTTGCAGGAAATCTTTCTTTTACAGAGCGTCAGGCACAGGCTATTTTGGAACTTAGATTATCTAAGTTAATAGGACTTGAAATATTAGCTCTTCAGAAAGAATATGAAGAACTAATGGACAAAATCGGTCAGTATGAGGATATTCTTGGAAATAGAAAAACAATGACTAAGACTATCAAAAAAGATCTTAAAGCCATTAAGAAAGAATATGCATTGCCTAGAAAGACTCTTATTGAAGATGGCAAGGAAGCTGTATTTGATGAGAATGCTTTTGTTGAACAGGAAGTTGTTTTTGTTCAGGATAAGTTTGGATATTCAAAACTTCTTGATCCGGCAGCATTTGACAGAAACATTGAATCTGTTACGAAAGAGAATAAATATTATTTCAGATGTATGAACACAGATAGTATTTGTATCTTTACAGATAATGGAAATGTTCATCAGATTAAGGTATCAGCCATTCCAACTAAGAAGGTTAGGGAGAAAGGGATACCTATTGATAATCTTGGAAATTACAGTAGCCAAGGTGAAAGCATAGTGACACTTGTAAGTTTTGATATGATAAAAGATAAGAAACTTTTGTTTACAACTAAAAATGGTATGATTAAGTTAGTAGATGGAAGCGAGTTTGAAACAAACAGAAAAACAATGCTTGCCACAAAACTTGGAAAAGATGATGAGGTTGTTTCAGTTAAAATAACAAGAGTATCAAATAAGCAGATTTCAGAAGAACAGGTTGAAGAAATGCCTGTAATGTTAACAGGTGGCTCAGATGATTTTGAACCATTAGATTTTGAACAGATGGAATTGTTTGATACAACTGCATCAATGGATGTAGGACAGGAACAGGAATTACAGTATACAAGAGAGATTCTTGTGCTACAGACAGAAGAAGGAATATTTTTAAGATTCCCACTTAAGGAAGTGCCTGAAATGAAGAAGGCTACATTGGGAGTTAAGGGTATTAAACTAAATGATGGAGATTTTGTTTCTAAAGTTTACCTTCTTGATACGGGGGATAATGAGGTGGTAAAATGTAACGGAAAAACCGTTGATTTAAGGAAGCTTAAAATCGGAAAAAGAGGAACTAAAGGGGTAAAGGTTCGTGCATCTAAGGCATAAACCTTGTTAAACAAAGGATAGGGTGATTTATTTGAAGAAAGGACTAATACGGAAAATACTTGCAGTAATATTAATTATTGCATTGGTTACAGGTTTGGAAAATTATGCAGGAATAGCGGATACAACAGTTAAGGCAGCAGATGCTTTTGAGACAAGTATTAATGGTTTTCCAGCAAGTTATAAAACATATTTAAGAAAACTTCATAATAAATATCCTAACTGGAAGTTTGTACCGGATAACACAGGCGTGGATTTTTTTACAGCCGTTGAAAATGAGGCGAGTCAGAACAGAAGCCTTATAGAGAATGCGTATAGTAAGTATTTAAAGTCAAATCTGGCTGGAGATTATAATGCATCTACAGGTAAGTACATAGCAAAAGATGGAGCTTCATGGGTTAGTGCATCAAAGAATTGTGTGGCATATTTTATGGATCCAAGAAACTTTTTGGATGAAAACCACATATATATGTTTGAACAGTTGGCATATGACAGTTCATCTCAGACACAGGCAGGTGTTGAAGCAATACTTCAGGGTTCGTTTATGTATAAAAACAATATAGGATATATTGATATGGCTGGAAAGTATCAGACAACTAATACTTTGTATTCAGCACAGATTATGACTGCTGCAAAGACAGCAAAGGTAAGTGCGTACCATATTGCTTCAAAAATTTTGCAGGAAATTGGTTCTAAAGCTAATTCAAAATACGCAGGAATGGGTGCCAGCGGAAGTGTTACAGGTACATATTCAAAGGCATATACAGGAATTTATAATTTTTATAATATTGGAGCTACATCAAGTGCTAATCCAATTGCCAACGGTTTAAAATGGGCAAAGTCAGGAAGTACTTATCAAAGACCTTGGAACACACCAGAGAAATCTATTTTAGGTGGGGCACAGTATTTAGGTGAAAAGTACATTAACGCAGGACAGAATACTATGTATCTTCAAAGATTTAATGTGAAGAGCAATGGTACATATTCAATTTATACACACCAATATATGACTAACATATCAGGTGCCGCATCAGAAGCAGCGTCAACGGCAGATGCTTACCAAAGCCTTGGAATAGCAGCTCATGCCAAAACATTTGTTATACCTGTATTTAATAATATGCCAAGTGAAAGTAATACAATTACACTTGGAATAAGTGGAAACAAAAAAGGTGTGGCAAATAGTGACGTAAATGTTAGAAAAGGTCCTGCAACTGCGTATGATGCAGTTGGTGTTTTACCAAAGAATCAGGCAGTTACAGTTACAGAAGTTTCTAATACAGACATTGAATATGGAGTAAGATGGCTAAGTAATCCGTATTGGTACAAAGTTAGTTTTGTGAAAGATGGAAAAAAATACACAGGATATGTTTCGGCAGCATATATAAACTTAAAAGGTGAATATACTATTGCAAAAGCAGGAAGATTGAAGCTTCGTACAACTTTAAAGACATCTGAACAAGTTTATTATTTGTCAGACAACCCGGCAATAGCAACAGTAGATGATGCAGGAAATGTTAAAGGCATAGGCGCAGGAACTGTAACAATACACGGTTTTACTGCAGCAGGAAAAAGTAGTGTGTCAACAATAAATGTTTTGGCAAAAAGTATACATGCAACAGGTATAAAACTTAACAAGACAACATTAAATTTAAAAAATGGAACAAAAGAAAAATTAAAGGCTACAGTAACTCCAAATAATACAACAGATGGAAATGTTACATGGAAGTCATCCAACAAAAAAATAGCAAAGGTTACATCAAGAGGAAATGTTTACGCAAAGTCAGTTGGAGAATGTACAGTAACAGCTACAACTGCCAATGGCAAAAAAGTTACATGTAAGGTTAAGGTTGTACCGGGAACGGCTACAATAAAGGCAACAAACAACGGATACAATAGTATTAAACTTACATGGAACAAACTTGGTGATGTAACAGGATATTGGATATATAGAAAAACTTCCGGTTCAAAATATAAGACCATAGCCAAAGTAAGTGGAACTACAGTGTCTTATAAAGATAAAAATCTTGTAACGGGAAAGAAATACTATTATAAAATAAAAGGGTATAAGAAGGTTGGAAAGACAACTTATAAGGGAAGTAAGTCTAAGGCTTCAAAGGCATATCCAAAGCCGGCCAAAGTGAAAATAACATCAATAAAGTCAACCGCAAAAGGTGCAAAACTTTATTGGAAAAAGGTGGCTGGTGCCAGTGGATATGTTATCTACAGAAGTGAAAGTAAAACAGGAAAATATACAAAAATAAAAGAAATAAAAAAACAGACAAAAATTTCTTATAATAATACTGGACTTTTGAAAGGAAAGACGTATTATTATAAAGTAATGGCCTACAGGAATATGTCAGGCATATATGTTTATGGAAAATATTCAACAGTTAAACAAATAAGAAAATAAATGGTGAAGTAATGATAAATTTTGTAGTTAGTGATTTAGAAACAGCATTAGTTCCTAACGGGGAAAAGATGGTTCAGGAAGAAACCATTGAATTGATAATGGAATTAAAGGAAAAAGGCGTCTATTTTGCTGTGGCAACAGGACGTAATTATGACGCAGTATATCCTATGTTTGGAAAAGCAAAGGACCACATTGTGTACATATGTAATGATGGCGGATCAGTTATATATCGTGATAAAGTTATAAGTAAGACTCCATTGGACAGACTTGTGTGTCTTGAAGTGGCAAATGAACTGGAAAAGAACAGGGATTATAAGTTATTATTTTCAGGTGAGAGAAATGCAGTTGTAACAACAAGAGATATTGATTTTATTAATTATTTGAGAACAATGGGAATTGAACCTGAAAAGGAAAAAGATACAAAGTCAATGAAGGGTGAAATTAACAAGATTACTATTTTTGCAAAGAAAGGCTTTGACCAGACTTCATATGAGTATTTCTATAAGAAATTCTCAAAGAATGCAAATGTGGCAATTTCCAACCCTGAACAGCTATATCTTACAGCAAAGTATGTAACAAAAGGTAATGCCATTCAGGTTTTACAGCATGTGTTTAATTCATCAGAAGAAGATACAGTCGTTTTTGGCGGAGGATACAATGACATTGAAATGTTTGGCCATGCATATTTTAGTTATGCAATGCAGTGGGCAGACAGTGAGGTAAGACGTTCAGCTAAACACATAGCAGAGAATGTTAATACGATTTTGGAAGATATAATACGAATGTAAGGAGAACTTATGAAAAAGAAAATAGTAGCATTAGGTTTGGTTGTGGCATTGTCAGTAAGCAGTTTTACTGGATGCAGTTTTAATTCAAAAACACCTGTTATCGGTAAGATAGTGGGGCTTGGCAGCAGTGAAATGTTTAAAATAGACAAAGAAGTATGTTCAAAACAGGAATATATGCTTGTTCTTATGGATACAGCAGGAACTTACAAGGCAGACTTTGGTGGCAAAGTAGATTGGAATGCCAAAGTAAGCTACAATCAGACACTGCAGTCATATGTAATGCAAAAGGTTAAAGAAGACATAACAGTTCAGTATACATTAGCTTCAATGGCAAAGGAAAGAAATATTTCCCTGTCAACAGATGAAAGCAGTATGATTAAGACTAAAGCGGCAGAGTATTATAAATCCTTAACAAGTCAGGAAAAAGAATATACCGGAGCTTCACAGGAAAATGTGGAAAGCTTGTATAAGAATTATTATTTGGCGGACAAGGTTTACGATGCACTGGCAGCAGAGGCAGACGCAAAGATTAGCGATGAAGAAGCAAGAGTAATGAAGATTCAGTACATCAGAATGAATACTGACAATACTAAAGAAGACAAGATTAAAAGCACACTTAAAACAGTTACAGACCTTGTAAAAGGTGGTTATCAGACATTTGCCAGAGAAGCAAAGCAGTATAGTGAAGATAACGTGTTTGAGAAAATATTAAAGAAAAATGAGGCTACTAAAACATACGAAAAGAGTGCTTTTAACTTAAGCAATTCGGAAATAAGCAGCATTATACAGGATGGAAAAGATTATTATCTTGTATATTGTGTAAACAGTTATTTAAAGACTGAAACAGAAAAAAACAAAGAAGAAATCATAAAGAATGCACAGCAGACATATTTTAATGACAAGTATTCTAAATATCTGAAAGATATAGATGTAGACTTTAATGATGATCAGGCAAAGAAGATTAAATTGTCAACAGATGAAAATGTGAAAGCTGTAAATTTAATGACAGTGTACAACACGATTTCAAAGGAACTAAACAAGAAATAGTAATTATTGTAAGAAGGGAGCATATAATTTTTATGCTCCCTATTGTTTTATGTATCCCAGAGAGAAGATGCCTGTAGAGGACATCTTCTCTCTGGGATACAATATAAAATATATGGAACACTTTTATAATTATATGCTCCCTTTTTACAAAATGTTTGCATTTACTTTTACAAATGGGTATTGTAAAATTATTTATAAATACAGAGGATACGGATTTTATTAAATTGATAGTTTCAAGTTACATATGAAAAAAATAAGTCAAAGGGACAAGGTTTAAGAATGAACTTTGAAATTGTAAATGTTTAAGTAAAGGAGGAGTTTTGTGAAAAAAGTGAAATATATTAAGAGAAGGTTGTGGGCGTTTTTTTTGTCTGTTGCGTTGTTAGCAGGTACTATGCCGGCTATAATATCTGCACAGGACAGTAACGTATCAAATTCAACATTGATGGAAGGTGCATATGGTAATGGTGAAATAAGGTTGGCATCTATTCCTAATACTACAAAAATATTAACAACTTTCGTTGCTGATAAAGGAGACAGAAGTTATATTAATTGTTCAGAACTTGTGTATACCATATGTACAGACGAAAGATGGTCAGTACCGGTGTCTGTTGAGGATGACGGTACTTTGGATATGGAACCTTTTGTATATTCAGGTAATGATAAGGGCATAATTGCTTGGACAAATGCCACTAAAAAGTTTACAGAATCAAGTACCAGTGAAGAGATTGCAAAATCTATGCGAGTATCTCTTGGTGTTTTTAACAGTACATCAAATGTTGAATTTAAAAATACTAATGTTTCTTATTATGATTCAGAGAATATTAGTACATATACTCCGAAGGTAACAGAGATTGATGGAAAGTTTCTTGTATCATGGATAGTGTACTATGATACAGAAGACAAGAAAGCATATGGAATAGAAGGTTTTTACTATAACCCTGATAATAATACATTTTATTCAGAAGATAATAGTACTGATGAAAATGGAAGACTTATTCCAATGGTCTTTGCAAGAGATTGTAATTACATATCATCTTATGCAATTGCAAAAGTAGGTAATGATGTAGTGACGGTTTGGGATGAACCAACTGAGCAGATAAATATTTATGATGTAATGGCTGAAAAAGTTGTGAAGAAAAATTATTATTTTGGCAAATATAAATCGTCCACATTAAAGATGGCTATAGACAATGGAAATGATGTAAAAAAACTTACAGATGGAAGCACATATGCATCAGTTGTTGATTCTGATATTCCGGGAATAGCATATTACAATAATGGAAAGATTTATAAGATTTCTAATGATGAGCAGAATGGTTTGGTAAATACAGAATTAGCAGATGTTTCAAAAACAGGAGATACTAAGTATTCAATAGTGTCTAAAGATGGTATTCCGGCATATATTACAGCACTTCTATATGAACCATTAAATACAAATATAACCAATATTACAATAGATGGCGAGGACTATGAAAAATCAAAAGATGGAATCTGGAAAGATAAAGATGGAAAGGTAAAAGAATTTAAACAGGAAGATATTTGTATATATTACATTAATCCTAAAACCGGAAACACAGATACACTTCCACAGAAGTTGTACGATAGAGATGAAATTCATTTTCCAACATATCCGGCATTTATTATTGACAGTTCAAATCAGTTAGGAGTTATGTATATCATTGGACAGGATTGGGACAATGTTCGTTATAGCCTTATATATTCAACATATAATCAAAAATATCTGTTTCAGGCAGATTATTCGAAAGTAGATGAAGCTATTGCCAAGGCGAATGTTTTAAATAAAGATGATTATATAGATTTTGAAGCGGTAACATTAGCTATAGATGCAGTTGTTCGTGATAAAGACTATACTGAACAGTCAGCAGTTGACGCAATGGCAAAAGCTATTGAAGATGCAATTAAGGCCCTTCAGTTAAAGCCAACTCCTGAAACTACAACAACTATCCCTGAAACGACCACAACAGAACAGGTTACAACTAATCAGGAAACAACTACAATAGAACAGGTACCGACAACTTCAAGAACAGAAGCAACTACAGAAGAAACGATAACAATGGTTAATCCAACAGAAACTGAAACACAATACATAAAAACATCTGTGAATAATAATACTCCAAAAACAGGTGAGAACAGTAACATAACATTGTGGATGATAGTTTTCTTTATTACAGCAGGTGGAATATTGACTATAACACTGGAAAAGAGAAAAGAAGACAAACAATAAGAGTTCAGATTCACAATTAGGAAGTGCAGACTATGTAGAATAAACTGAAAAATAATTATTTATTACAGTAATTTGAGAAAAATAAGAAAACCACCCGAATTTGATATGCCCCCTGTCAAGTAGACAGGTGAAATATCTAAAAATTAGTACAGATTATACCTACATTTTAATTGAAATGTAGGTATTTTTCTATGCACACCATTTCTCTTTGTATTTGTTTATACGTTTATTTTCAGGTATAGGATATTCTGTTGGATTGTCTGAAGCAAGACCTTCTTGACGCACCTCTAGTGGTGTTTTACAGTTATATCTATCTTGAGGCCTTTTTTCGGAATAAAATCTTATATAGTCACCTATTGCATTACGCAATGACTTTTCATCAGTTATTTCATGCATATGATACATTTCAGATTTGATAATTCCCCAAAATCCTTCCGTCGGACCATTATCTATGCAATGTCCTATACGTGACATGGATTGTGTCATTTTCTGTTTTTCAAGTTTTTTCTTGAATGTTTTGCTTGTATATTGAAAGCCACGATCAGAGTGAAAAATAGGCTTGGCATCAGGATTAGCCATAATCGCTTTATCAAAAGTTTTAAAAACTAATTGATTATCATTTCGTCCACTAATTACATATGCTACTGGATATCTGTCATATAAATCTATGATGGCGCTCAAATATATTTTCTTTTTATCACCAGGAACTTTAAACTCAGTTACATCTGTAGCCCATTTTTGATTTGGTGCGGTAGCATAAAAATCCCGTTGAAGAAGATTTTCTGCTGTTTCATCAGGTTTTGAATATATATATTTCGCCTTCTTTTTTCTTATTACCGAATGTATCCCAAGTTTTTTCATGATTCTATGGATTCTTTTTTTGCTGTAATTAGTATGATTAAAATGATTAATCCAAGATGTCATTCTTCGATATCCTAGGATGCGATTGAATCGCTCATCGTATTCTTTAATCAACTCTGCAAGTTTGATATTTTCAATTTCAGCCTCTGGCATTTCGTGCTTAAGCCACTTATAGTAGGCAGCACGGGATATTTCTAGCTGCTTGCACATCCATTCAATACTCCATTTTTTCTCAGTGTGTAATTCCTTTATTGCCATATATTTTGATTCGTATCGTGTTTTCCCTAATCTCACATCCTTTCGAATTCTTTCACTTTTTTTAACAATTCTACAACCATGTCCTTTTCTTCTAGCTGACGTTTTAAGCGAAGATTTTCTCTTCTAAGACGTTCTAATTCATCGACCTCATCATCAGATTTATGATGTCCTCTTTTGTCAGTCAACCCTTCTAAACCACAAGCATCGTATTTTCTTACCCAGTTGTATACCTGACTATAAGAAACATCAAACTTAACTGCTGTATTTTTATAATCACGATTATTATTTAAGCAATACTCAACAATCTCTTCTCGTTCTTCTTTGGTTGTCTTTCTTCTTGCCTCTGCCATATAGACCTCCTGTTTTGGATTATAATCTTTAAGTTCTATATTGGCATTATACATCTGAATCCATCTTCTTAATAGACTAGATGAGATATCGTATTGATTACCTAATTCAATTGACGATGCTTCACCACGTATATATTTTTCAACAATTTCAATCTTAAATTGTTTTGAATAAGAACAATTTTTAGTTTTCTTTGCAAATCCTGCAACACCATATTTTTTATATATGGCTGCCCAATCTTGAATGGTTCTTGTAGAAATATGAAGTTCACTACATATTTCTGATCTGGAACGATTCCCCTCAATGTAGTCAATACAAGCTTGTTCTTTTTCTTGAGGAGTAAATCTTTCTTTTCTAGACATAAAAAATACCTCCAAAGTAACAGAATTTTATATTTAATCTGTCTACTTTAGAGGTATCATATCAATTTGCTAAAGTGCTTTTCATTTTATTCCTCAGTTGATCCTTTAAGTAAATTAGGATTGACATTTTTAAATTTTTCTTTTGAGCATAGTCATTTTATACCATACTGGTCCATCAGCTTATTTCTGTACTCCACATTATCATAAGACTTCATTAATTCGTCTATTCGATTCTCTTCAAGTAATTGTCTTCCCAGCATTGCCATGCTTTCCTCTCCTCGTTTTTCTCCCTGCTCATTTCCTATTCTCATCGCTTCATTATACACTGTATCTATATAGCTACACATATTATTCACCTCCGTTTCTATATTTTCACTCATCGGTATTTCATATTCTTCTTCCAGTATTTTCTTTTTCTCTTCCGGTGTCATCTTTGATCTTAAGAGTACGTCCAATAATCTTATTATTTTATTATCGTAATTGGCATACTCCGGTCCGCCTAAGCATATTGATATGACATTTATTAAATCGTATTTCTCTTTATCTCTATCAACGCTTGATACCTTATCGTTCTTCTGCAATGATACAACACTAATGCTGTTCTTATGTTTATCAGGCGGATCTGTACATACCCATATGGAGTAGGCTTTCTTTAATTTTTCATAATGTGAACCTGCAAATTCTGTATTATACTGTGATGATAAAATTCTGGCACAATTGTATACACCTCTTGTCACATAGTCGTATCCCGGATAATAGTCGTTTTGAATCTCCAAATCACAGTAAATGTGACTGTTTTCTTTAGGATTCGGTCTTATGACATTAAAGTAAATATCAAATGTCGTTCTTCCTTCAGAATTAATCTGAATTTCTGTGTTTAATCCTTTAATTGCCGGCATAACTTCATTAGGATTTACAGTTTCTGACATTGTCCTTACATCACCTTCTATAAGGCATCCTCTAACATATTGTACGGAGCAATCTTTGTACTCATCTATTACACTTATGATAATCCATGCCAATATATACTTATCGCATAAAAGTCTTTTCGCCGCTTCATCATACCACGCTTTAATATAGGCTGTTTCTATATTAGCGGATAAATATGTTTCTTTCATTTTCCTCCTCTTATGTTTCTCCCCCTTAGTCAATAGCTGACTTTTTTACATATGTTGAAAATGAACTTTCTTAAAATTTTCCCCTCTAATATCGCATATTCTGATTGCATGTTTTTTGAAGCCAGTATATGTGATATTTATCACTTATTGTTTAAGCTTAGCTTGATTTTACTCTATCTTTTCTCGTTTGGCAATCTCATTTTTACACTCTTTCTTCTACCTTAAAAACATATTTTCCTTTTCCTTTTACATCCACAATCACATTATTCATTTTCATAACATTCAGTATTTTTGATGCCTGTGTTTTTCCGCAACCAGTAATTTCCATAACTTCCTGCCTTCCAAACACTTGATTATCATCTAACTCGTCAAAAATATTTATTATATGAGCATGCATAACATTTGAAATCTTGGCACCTAGTAATATTGTTTCAAGATCCACTTTTTTCAATTCTTTAGTTCGCTTTTTCATTTTTCAAATTTGTTCTATTGTCATACTGTCCTCCTGCAAAACCTGCTTGCATTATGCTTGCCTATCATTCCCATTTATTTCTACAAATTTATTATTTAAAATATTCCCCCGTTTATACAATCCCATCTATACATACGTTCTACTATCATTTCATTTCACAGTCAATATGGTTTTGTCATTATTTGTGTGTTCTAATTTTTTGCTTTCTGCATTTTTTCATGTACAGTCTAATGTTATTCTTTCCGTGGAATATTCTGAGGAACATCAGAGAAATATCTAAGGGACATTCTAGGGGACATTCCAAGGGACTTCATAATTCAAGTTAGGCATTACCACTGTAAATTAATATCTGGTAGATATAAACAAAGGTCTTTTATAGTCTTTATATTTTATGAAATACTAAGATAGACGGCTCTTAACTTTCATCAAAAAGATTATCTAAAAAAAAATCCCAGACTCAATTATCTTCTGATAAAAGAATCCGGGGTTTTTAATGTTATATAGTATTTTATGTATTAATGTTTTTAATAGAAATCAGAGAAGTTATATCCATCTTTATCATTGCCAAAATATTCATCCATTAAATTATTATTATCAAAACCACTTGTTGTAATGATATCATTATTATTCATTTCTACTAATTCCATTTCTGGGCTTTTATATTCTTTTCTCATAGTAAACCTCCCTAATTATTATTCTGATTTTCTTTTGCAAACTCATCAATCAAGTCATGCAATCCTTCGTCAATATTTGGATATCCTTTTTTCTGTATTATTGATGCAATTCCCTGTATTGATTTTGATGCTGTTCCTGTATATCCTTCGCCTGCACCATCTTCAGAATAAACTGTAGTAGCATCCGCATTTTCATATGGAATATTTGCGTACGCTCTAGCATTAAAGAATCTAGTATAGTTAGCTGGTACAATATTAATTAATGATGCACAGTATGTATCGTTTGTTTCCTTGTACCATCCTGTATTAACTACGTCAGCGCAGAAATTCTTTCCTAAATCATCCTTCTTTGCCAAATCTAATGTAGCACCCTTTAAAACATCATTTACAGTAATTAATGTTCCTGCGTTTTCGCAAATTACATTTTTAACTTTCTGTTCATTAGCTCTGCTTGCTGTTGTAGCTGAAACTTCTGTTTTAAATCTAATTCCACCTGGTTTTTCCTGTTCAGCATCTATTCTAATAGCTGCTGCATTTGCAAGTTTTAATGATACATCACTAATTGCTGTGAGGTAGATATCATCATTAACTGTTATTTCGCTATTTGGTGCATATACTTTTCCATCACTATAATAACCGTATTTCGCATCTCCCAATTCATATGTTGCTCCATCTGCTACAGTTGTTTCAGTTGTACCATTAAGTACAACTTTGTGTTCTGCTGTGGCTTCACCATATACTGTAAATTCTGCAATTTCTGCCCATGCATGATTGTCATCTGTATCAGCATTAGCTTTATGATGAGGAATTCCTGTCAACTTAACTCTGATATATCTATAGTTTTTATTTTTAAATTTGTCAGAAATTTTTCCTGTAGCTTCTTTTGTCATCTGACTGCCTGACCACAATAAGTCTGCCTTGTCCCATTGTTCGTCACTCCAGTTTTCAGCGGCTTCTCCTCCGCCTCTCACTTCATATTTATGAGGTAAACCATAAAGCGGATTATTGTTTGCATCAGCATCATCTCTTTTTTCGTTAACAGCATATTCAAATGCTATTTCGAAACTATCAATTGACTTTAATCCTCCCAAATCTACCTTCCACCAAGAACCAAGTTTTTCAGTGTTTCCATCTGCTACCCAAAGTGAACTTTTGTTTCCATCATTGGCATTAGTTGCAGGCCTATTCTCGCTTGAACCTTTTGCAGTTTTTCCTAATGATAAGTTGCTTAACTGATTTCCATATATACAGATTTCAGCTACAGCCGGCCAAGCCTTTTCAAGCGGCTCTGTAAATTTTAATCTTATATATTTGTATGTTCCCTCTTCAATATTTGTGAACTGTTCACCATTTGAGCCTGCATTAACTTCATTAGTACTTTGATCCCAAATAGTAGTATATTCTGTTCCATCTACTGAACCTTCTACTTTATACTTCCATGCTGAACTTTTTGCATCTCCTGCGAAAAAGATTCCTAATGCATTTACTTTTGTCATTTTCTTTAATTCTACAACATAATTGGCTGTTGTTCCTTCACTTGTTACGTCTCCATAACTAGCTTCTTTGTCATTCCAGCCATTTGCAATCCATGATGTATTCACATCTCCGTCAATTGCATTACTTCCTACATTTCCCGGATTATATATACTAACTGAAGATTCTGTACCTTTTGCTATCTGGTCTGATGTAAGCGCTGTAGCTCTTTCACCATATGCTGCAAATTCTGTCATTGCCGGCCATGGCTTCATGTCAGTCTTAGCTCCAACAATAGTTACTTTAACATACTTATAAATCTTATTTTTATAATCTTTTCCTACAATGTTTTCAAAATGCTTATCCGTAACTGTATTTTCTGTCTGATCTACTACCAAATCCCAATTGCTATTATCTATAGATGCTTCAATTTTGTACTGCCATGCTGTATTCTTCTGAGTAGTTTCATCTTTAAACCAAACGTTAAAGTCTGATACATTATAATAATCTGCTAATGTAAATTCTGCCCAAACAGAATAATTATGTTTTCCCGAACCTGGAAATCCTGCTTGGCTTCCATTCCATCCATTTGTATCCCAAACTGTTGTAATGTCGCCATCTATCAGTGAACGTGCTGAGCCGTGCTGCTGTGATACTACGACTCCGTCTTCCCTAAGTATATTTGTTCTACTTGTCGTCACTGTATCTGCCTTAACCGTTGCCATTGGTGCCGGCACTGTTATGCTTCCTACAACCATTGCTGCTGCAAGCACCATTGTTAATAATTTCTTATTTTTCATAAAAAATACTCCTTCCTTTGTTTATAATTGTTAATTAATACAAGTATACTTGACTAGTTTTTATCATTTAATAGAATATTTTTACAAAACTTTAGAAATAATTTACTTTTTTCTATTATT